>JAEEGL013573439.1_pt1 | contig 37211 bp, 22 predicted proteins | sample 9134231 | NCBI WGS metagenome assembly JAEEGL01 (sample SAMN16246548, study PRJNA631951) | gut metagenome | biome: gut microbiome; feature: rumen; material: fiber-attached | host: Bos | place: Iran: Karaj | collected 2018-10 | reverse complement strand
TGAAGACGGTTCCGCAGTTCCTATGCAGCAATGCCGAGCACTTCATATGGGCCTGCAGGGAAGTGGTCGCAAAAGGCTACACCGAAGTGAATTTCAACCTCGGCTGTCCTTCAAACACTGTTGTTACAAAGAAAAAGGGCAGTGGTTTTCTGTATTATCCGGATGAGCTGGATGCGTTTCTGGATGCTGTGGTTAACGGCGTTTCGGATATGGGGATAGAAGTCTCGATAAAGACCCGCCTCGGAAAGCATGATCCGGAGGAATTCAGGCGGATCATGGAAATCTATAACAGATATCCGATCAGCGAGCTTATCGTTCACCCGAGAATCCAAAAGGACTTTTATAAAGGCGGGATCAGGAAAGAGTGGCTGGATTACGCATATGAGAATTCGAAAAATCCCATATGTATCAACGGTGACATATATCTTACGGAAGACATAGAAAGAAACAGCAATGAATACCCGGATGCTACGGCTCTTATGCTTGGACGCGGCCTTATTGCAAGACCGTATCTTTTTACGGACGGCGACAGGTTAAAAGACAAGGAGCGTTTCAAGGCCTTTAATGAGGAACTGCTCGATGCATACTGTTCGCGTATGAGCGGAGATTTCAGCATACTTTGCAAGCTCAAGGAACTCTGGTATTATATGCTTCCCGCGCTCGACCTTTCAAAAGAAGCGGAGAAAAGGCTTAAAAAGACAACGAGGGTGGCAGAGTACAGAAATATGGTAAATGAATTGATAGAAAGTGTCGGAGAATAAGGAAGACCTGCTTTTGTCTATGACAAAAGCAGGCCGTTTTTTTACGGGACATTTTTATAGAAATAGTACAGAACTCCGTTCTGATAGTCGAGTCCTTTGTAGTATTCCATTTCCTCAAGCGTTACAAACTGATAGCCTTTTTGTGACAGGGCTTCCAGAATGATAGGAACCGCGTCGGGCGTGGATCTCTGTATCGAATGCATCAGACATACTCCGCCGTCCCTTGCGGCTTTTATAACGTTGTTCGATACATCCTTGACCTTCCTTGCAAGCGCATCCGCATCGGTCTCTCCGGGTTGTGCCTTCCATTCACCCGAGGCGCCCTTGGATCCGGTGTCGCCCGATGATATATTCCAGTAGAATATGGGCATCGGTGCATATTTCTGATATTCGGGCCTGAAACCTCCGGGCATACGCAGCATCGTGGGCGCGTGACCTACGGCTTTTCCTATGATGAGGGATGCCTTGTTGATCTCCTGCCAGAAAACCTTCGGATCGAAGCTTTCTTCCCTGTGATATACATGAGAGTAGGAGTGGTTGGCTATCTGGTGCCCGGCCGCATATATAGCCTGTGCGGAAGTGAGGCTCTGCTCGGCATATTTTTCGAAGCGGTCGCCAAGGAAGAAGAACGTGGCTCTTGCATTGTATTCTTCAAGTATGGGCAGGATCTTTTTTTCTTTGCTCCAGTCGGGGCCGTCGTCGAAAGTCAGTGCGATCATGGGCTTGTTCGGATCGAGACCTTTTCTGATCCGGGAATCTTTTATCAGATTTCCGTCATCGTCATACAGCATGAACAGCTTTGATTCTTCGAGATCGACTGCATATTCGAAAGCGGGGTGGCTCTCGCAGAGCGTATTTTCCGCAAACCGGAAGATCACTTTGTCTTCGTCTATGCGGTAGTCCGCATAATCGGAAGCCCTGTACGGAGTGGCATAATCCGCAAAAGAAGATGAGGTAAGCGCATCGCCGAGCTCGGGCGTAGTATATGTCTGAAGCCGCTCTTTGATTATCGGGAGATATGCTTCGTTAAAGAACTCCGTCACGGGGATAGGAGTCGGCGTCGGTGTGTTTGTGGGAGTCGGCGTATTTGTCGGAGTGGGAGTGTTCGTCGGCGTCGGTGTATTTGTCGGTGTCGGTGTGTTCGTGGGAGAGGGAGTCGGCGTATTCGTCGGAGTGGGTGTCTCGGTCGGAACAATGGTTGGCGTATTAGCCGATACCGGACTGTTATCCGAAGATACATCCGCTTCTTTGGAACAGCCTGCAAGCGTCAATATGACTGCAAGTGCGATTGCAAATGTCAGTTTCTTCATTTATATTCCTTTCCTGAAGCACGCTTCATATAAAGAGAAAGCATACAACATCTCGGCAACGCTCCACGCCTGCGCGAAACATCCTCTGGAAACCGTTGGCTCGAGCCCGTCGTAGATCTCGGGAAGCTGGCCTGTACAGCCTTCGTAAAGCCAATGCTTTGTTTCTTTCATATTCTTTTCGAGTTCCGCGAGCCTTGCATCACGTTCCGGGCCGTCAGGCATTTTCGCGATCTGACTGATCTCGGCTGTGTAATATGCGCCGAGAGGGAAAGTCCATATCGTTCCCTGATGGTAGGCCGTGTCTCTTTGGAACATATCCCCTATGTAGACATCGTGGAAGTCGGGATCATCTTTGGCAAGTGTCCTGAGACCGGCAGTCGTGAACAGCTCCTTCTTAACCTGCGAAAGCACACCTTCCGCGATCTCATCTGAGACCATCACATAGGGCTGTGTCAGCGCCCAGATCTGGTTGCATCTTATCTTTCTTTCTTCCGGCGTTCCGTTTATGACATCCTTAAGTGTATTGTTCTTATTCGTGAACTTTTCGAGGAAGGATTTCTTAACCTTTTCGGAGAGTGTATACAGGCGTTCGTCCCCGGTGTATTCCCACAGGATCATAAGCGCGCTGTACCAATATGCGTTTATCTCCACGGGTTTTCCGTGCCGCGGCGTCGGAAGATGGCCGTTTACGCACACATCCATCCATGTGAGCTGCTCTTTATCCGCACCGGCCGAGATCAGACCATCATCATCCATCCTTATATGATAATCTGTTCCGTTCTCATATGCCATTTCGATCCTCAGCATAACGGGAAGCATCTCTTTTGCAAAGTCCTTGTCACCGCTTGCATCCGCATATCGTTTCACCATATTTATGAAGAGCAGGGGAGCATCGGCGGAGTTGTACATCGCAGTCGCTCCGCCTTCCGGAAACAGGTTTGGGAGAAGTCCGTTCTTCTCATACTTTGCAAATGTCCTCAGTATATTTCTGCATTCTTCAAAACGCTTCGAAGAGAGAGTGAGGCCGGGAAGAGAGATGAATGTGTCCCTTCCCCAGTCCTCGAAGAAAGGATAACCTGCTATAACTGTTTTTCCGTTGACATTTTCCCTTTTCACGATATAGGCATCGGAAGCCCGAAGAAGCTCCCGGCAGATCTCACCTTTGAGGTCCGTGGCTTTTTGCAGCTTCCGCTCATGATCCGCATAACTCCTTAACACCTCGGCATAGGAGGACGGATTGTCATTTTCAAAGGGTTCCGTTGAAAACACAACTTCAAATGCTCCTTCCGATCCCGAAAACTCTATGAGCTTATCTGTAAAACACTTGCCGGAAGGAAGGCGCCCGTCACGCTCATCCTGCGAAAAGTACAGGAGCGGAGTCTTTGCGGGAGTCTTTTGCTTTATGCACCCGTTCGTCTTTATGAATACGCGTGAGGTGTCGGAGACATCCTTGAACGCTTCGTTTTTCGGAGTCATCCTGTACAGAGGCACGAGCTTTAGCGAGACTTTATCCTCAGCACCGGCCTTTATCTCGTATTTCAGTGCTACAGTGTTGTGTCCCTTCGCCATGCATAGGCTTTTGGTCACGGATATGCCTTTGATCGCATATTTCCATACAGGATAGCCGTCATATTCAAAGGAAGAGAGCAGTGAGGTGCGATCACTGCCTCGTAGTCCGTATTCATACCTTTGCGACGAGAGCATATATGAGCTGCCGTTCATAACAAGTATCTCACTTACATTGGTTATCATATGCCATCTGTTTCCCGGAGGGTCCAGCGCGGCCATAAGCAGCGCCTGATCTCCCCTCGCGACCGATCCGGCGTGGGTAAGAGAGCAATACCCTCCGAGACCGTCGGTCATAAGAAAACAATCCGCTTCCCCTGCGGTAAGAGGTGTAAGGCTTTTCCTGTCATAATAGAATTTCATAATTTCTACCTGCCTGTCAGAATCTTTGAATATTTTAACATACTTATGGAAAAATTGCCATCTTCCGACGGGGCGGATGGACAGTAATGAAATATAAACAATAGGTAAACCTTGGGAACATTTTTTGATTTTTTGTGTTTTCTGTGCTACAATGGCATCATTGACAGATAATTGACCCGCAGGTTAATTATTTGTATATTTATTTACCTACTTCGCCGGATACGATTAGGGGCGTGTCCCGGTTGCGGAGGGTTTAAGTCGTGTCTGCTTCAAGCACTGTCTGTTACAGGCGGTGTAGAAAAAAATCGGAGGTAAGTTATGAAAATCAAAAAACTATTGGCACTAGCCATGGCGGTATTATTTGCTGTCTGCTTTATACCGTCATCGGTAAAACAGGTAAAGGCGGATGATATCCCCGAGTATACCATCATGCTCATGGTAACGACAAAGACAGGGAATGATCCCAGCAAAGCATCTAATTATCTGGGCACATTTGATACTTCGCGTCAATCAAACCCGTTCTGCGATGCTCTGAAATACTATTACACAAATATGAATACAGCGACTTTTAACGGAGATCTGGTCTTTCCGGTCAAAGTAAAATTCAAGGAGTTTGACAATAGATACTTCAAATACGGAAACGATCTGAGTGCAAATGATCTCTCCGGGGTCAGCATGGTTATCATTGTATGCAACGGTAATGATAAAATAGATACCCAGGATAATGCCGATCTGCTGAAGGAATTTGTAAGTGCAGGCGGACGTGTTGTAATGGTGGGAGAGAATCCCGGGTTCTGTCCGGAAGGTAACGTAAAGCTAAGCAGTCTGGCAGAAAAAATGGGCGGAGGCTTTGAGATAACGAACAACGACCAAGAAAGCGGCATTGCACAATGGAACGCATCTTCCGATCTTTCAACCGGCTTAAGTAACAGTGACAGCGGCAATTATATGTATATAGGTACAGCGGCGCCGATAACATGTAAAGAAGGGACTACTGCCATCTCTGTTGCCGAATCACCGGGGAAAAGAATTGCGATCGTAGCGGACCAACAAGTTGAAAACGGCAGCATCACTGCGATCAGCGATATTGATTTTATAAGAAAACTTCAGTCTACAACCGATAGTAATAATAAGAGGGGCATAAAGCAATTCCTTTATAACCTGCTTATCAATTCGGTCAATAGAATGGCAGAGGTGGCAGCTTCCGGTTATCCTTCCGTCGATGCTCCGTCGGTATCCACCATCACCTGGGGGATCGGCGATGATACCGCAAGGTCCATCACTGTCTCGGCATCTTCGCCTAACGAAGGAACCCTCACTTATCAGTGGCATCAGGGCACGACAAAGAACTTCACTCCGGGGGAAGGAAATGCCATAGCCGGGGCAACCGGCGCCACCTATCAGTTCCCGGATCCGGATCAGTTTGACTACGGCACGTATTACTACAAATGCGTTGTTACAAACACAAAGGATGACAACATCAAGACCGGCATCAGTCAGGCCTATACCGTGAATGTTGTTCATATGCATTACAATACGGTTTTCACACCCTGGGATCTTTCCGATGAGCTTCCGCATGAGGCAGGGAATTATTATCTTAAGAACGATGTTACTCTGTCATCTTCCTGGTATGTGCCCGACGGCAATACCGTTCTTTGCCTTAACGGGCACAGTATAACCAGCAATGCTCCATCCGGCGCTGCGATCGAGATCACAGAAGGAATTCTTCAACTGGATGACTGTTCAGCGGCGCATTCCGGAGTGATCCGGGGCGGATCCGAGAATGCGAAAACAGGAATAAATGTTCACACAGGACGCGGCCTTTTCATGTTTGGCGGCACCGTTACGGGATTTGATAATGAAGGTATTTCTGTGGAAAACGGTGCATTTTTCGCAGTGTCCGGAAGAACTGCTGTCAAAGACAATGATACGAATATTTTTCTTGGCACAAACAGCAGGATCAATATTATGGACAGTCTGGATCCCGCTTCCGATCTGCATGTCACCATCAATGGTGAAACCGGCACAGGCGTGGTCACTCAAGGCCTCAAAGAATTCGCTAACATTACTTCCATAAATGATGCGGCCAAAATATTCAAATCGGACAATACAGACCTTGTCCTTGAACTGAATTCCGCCGGTGAGCTGATCTTCAGAAGGGAGTATTCTCAGGTCGTTACGGCTCCCGCTGCAAAGACAGACCTTGTGGAAAGCAGTACGTATATGGATCTCATTACTGCAGGCGAGAGCCTGAACGGAACCATGGAGTATACCGTTGGCAACAGTAACGAAACAGCGCCCACTACCGGTTGGAGCAGCAGCATTCCCCGGGAGAAGGCCTCCGGAACCTATTATGTATGGTATAAAACGGCAGGCGATCAGAACCATGAGGATACGGAACCTGTATGCGTTACCGTAGTGATCTCTCCCAGGGTGGTTTTCCCTTCTGAAAAGAACATGACCTATGACGGAACCGAACAGGAACTTGTAAATGCCGGAAGCGCCGTAGGAGGCACAGTACTCTACTCACTCGGTGAGAACAGTGAAACGGCTCCCGCCGCAGAACCCGAAAGCAACTGGAGCACCTCGGTGCCTAAAAGAAAAAATGCAGGAGATTACTATGTATGGTATAAGATAAAAGCGGATCCCGGCTCAGATCTGGAAGACACCGAACCCGTTTGCAGGAGTGCTGAGATAAAACAGCGTACTCTTGAGTTTGATTGGAGTCCCAACGCATTTTTCACGGGAAGGCCTGTTGCCCCGAATGTCACCATAACCAATCTGGCAGAAGGTGACAGCTGTGAGCTTACGCTGGACATCGATGAAAATGCTGTCGCAGTCGGGGATACGAATTATACCGCAACCATCACGGCCTGCGGAAACAATAACTACAAACTGCCTTCCGGCGGGACCGAAACGATATATAAGATAGTCAGAAGAAAGGTAGTAATAAAGGCAAACAATCAGTCTGTGGCTCTCGGACACGAGATCAGCAAAGATACCGACAGAGTATCCGTAACAGGAGTGGGCTTTACACCCGGACTTGCACCCGGACATACCCTGGATCAGATCGTGTTCACCGCGGATGATACGGGAAGCCTTACGAGCAACGGCGTGATTTCCGTCAGCGGAGCCGTTATCATGGACGGGGATAAGGAGGTTACGGAATACTATTATATAATTTATGAAGATGGTGTTTTAAGGGTTTACGACCCCGTAACTCCTACACCCACCCCGACGTCCACACCCACCCCGACTCCCACACCGGTTCTTCTGCCCCTTGCTTATGTGGCTGAAGCGCCTGTGGGAAAAACCCTTCCCTATACCGGAGCCTCTCAGACTCTGGCAGAAGAGGGAACTCCCGTGGGCGGTACGCTTTGGTATGCTCTTACAATGGACGGAAGTTCATCGCCTACCCTGGGATGGAAATCATATGTACCTTCGGCTTCCACACCCGGAACCTATTATATCTGGTATTGGGTAGTCGGAGACAGTTACCATCGTGACAACGACCCTGATTATGTTGTGACCACCATAGGTCAGGAAAAAACCGAACCCACCGCCGGTGTTACGGCAACGCCTACTCCCGCAGCAGAGGTTACGGCCACACCTACCGAAGCCGTAAAAGTCACGCCTTCGGCAACACCGACTCCCACACCTGTTGTAAAGATACCCTCCTTCGTGGTAAAAGAGCCTCGGACCGGGAAAACGTCCTTCACGGGAGAACCGGTAGGTCTGCTGATAGCGGGCACTTCGGGAGGCGGAACATTTGAATATGCTCTGGGCACAGACGACGTTCATGCTCCGGAGTCCGGATATGTTTCTTCCGTTCCCACGGCTACATCGGCAGGCACATATTATGTATGGTACAGGATACAGGGAGATGCGCTTCATACAGACAGCGCTCCGGCTTGCATCACAGTAGTTATCGATGAGAAAGCGGCGCAGGCTCCCGAGAAAGGAGATTATTACGAGGAAGTGCCTGTTCAGGACGGTTCCGTCCGGGATATCACAGGTTCTTCCGAAGCACCCAAGGAGGAAAATCCTCTTACCGCCACCATAAACAATGTGGAGAGCGAACTGGAAGAACTGCTGGACGTTAAGCCTGAGGAAAAGGCACAGGGCGTAAATGTCTGGCTCGAAGTCACCGATGTCACCGAATACATTCCCGAAGAGGAAAAGCAGGTGATAGAGGAAGCTGCGGAGGATTATACGGTTGCGTTGTATATGGACGTTTCAATGTTCAAGAAAGTAGGAAACAAGGAGCAGTCCAGGGTACATGAGACCAGCAGCAAAGTGAAGATCTCCTTTGTCCTTCCCGAAGAACTAAGAGGTCAGGGCAGGGAATACTCCATCGTCCGCTACCATAACGGCGAGGTCGAGATCATAAAGGCAGACTACGATCCGGTGACCAATCTCTGCTCCTTTGAGACAGACCGTTTCTCATCCTACGCCATCATATACACTGAGGACGATATTGCCGTTAAGCCTTCGAAGACCGGCGGCGCCGACGGTATTTCAAAGTATGTGATAATAATGCTTGCAATGATGGCTTCCATCGCGATACTTGCAAAGAAATACAGGGAAGAGGAAAGATGAACCCTCGGACAATGGCAGATCGTGAAAAAACTGCCTAACATTTTTCAGTATTATCGCAAATAAAAGCATAAACCGCCGCGGGCTCCCGAAATACGGGGCTTGCGGCGGTTTTTATAATACTCTATAATATTCGTTGATTTTTTATGGGTTTATGATATTATAATATTACATTTACCTAATTTTACGGCTAAAAATGGCTAAATTTTAACTAAATCTAACTTAAAGCGAGGAGGCAATGTATGCAGTACGGTTATTTTGACGAGGAGAAAAGGGAATACGTGATCACGCGCCCGGATACTCCTGCGCCTTGGGCAAACTATCTGGGAAGTCCGGCTTACGGCGCTATCATTTCAAACAATGCGGGAGGTTACTCCTTCGAAAAGAGCGGTGCAAACGGAAGGATCATCCGTTACATTTTCAACCAGTTTGACCGTCCGGGAAGATATATCTATCTTCGCGACAACGAGAACGGGGATTACTGGTCGGCAAGCTGGCAGCCTGTCGGAAAGCCCCTCGATACATATAAGAGCGAATGCAGACACGGCACAGGATACACGGATATCAAGGCTGAGTATGCAGGCATCTCCAGCTCGGCGCTTTACTATGTTCCCGAGAACAAGACCTATGAGGTATGGAGACTTAAAGTAAAGAACACCGACAGGAAAGCAAGGAAGCTGTCCGTATTCGGATATTGCGAATTCACGAACGAATGCAATTACGAACAGGACCTTGTAAACCTTCAGTATACACAGTTCATCACAAAGACCTTCTTTATGGACGACAAGATCGTTCAGTGCATAAATGAGCATATGTCCGGCGGCCCCGTTCACGGAGATCCGATGAAGACAAGATTCTTCGGACTTGCGGGAAGCCCCGTTGCAAGCTACAGCGGCGATAAGGAAAGCTTTATCGGAAGATACCACGATTACGGCAATCCTGTTTCCGTTGTCGAGGGCAAGTGCCCCAACGTGCTCAACTACAACTCCAACGGCTGCGGCGCTCTTTCCACCGACATCACATTACAGCCCGGTGAGGAAAAGGAGATCGCATTCATCCTCGGCATGAAGCTTATTCCCGAAGCGGAAAAGATCATGGCAAGCTATAAGGATGTTAAGACCGCTGTTGACAGAGAAGTAAACGAACTCATCACCAGATGGCATTCCGAACTTGATCACCTCAAGGTAAACACTCCTTCCGAGACCTTCAACGAGATGGTAAACACCTGGAATGCATATCAGTGCTTTATGACCTTCACATGGTCCAGAGCCGCAAGCTTCGTATACTGCGGACAGCGTAACGGCTACGGCTATAGAGATACCGTTCAGGATATCCAGGGCGTTATCCACCTGGATCCGGAAATGGCGAAGAAGCAGATCACATTCATGCTTTCCGCTCAGGTCGACAACGGCGGCGGACTTCCTCTTGTTAAATACACTCATAACGCAGGTCACGAGGATACTCCCGATGATGACAGCTATGTAAGGGAAACCGGACATCCCGCATACAGAGCGGACGATGCTTTGTGGCTCTTCCCCACAGTCTTCAAATACATCGCGGAATCCGGCGACCTTGCATATGTGGACACCGTCATTCCTTATGCAAACAAGGATGAGGGAACGGTTTACGATCACCTTAAGAGAGCGATCAACTTCTCGATGGAGCGTCTCGGACCTCACGGCCTTCCCGCGGGTCTTCACGCAGACTGGAACGATTGCCTGAGACTCGGCAAGAAGGGTGAGTCCAGCTTTGTTGCCATGCAGCTCTATTATGCGTTCACCGTCATCAGAAAGTTTGCAGAGTACAAGAACGATAAGGAATACCTCGCATATATCGACAAGACACAGCAGGAGATCGGCGACAGGATCCAGAAGTTCTGGTGGGAAGACGACAGATTCCTCCGCGGCTTCAAGGAGGACGGAACTCTTATCGGAAGCAAAAAGGATCCCGAAGCAAATATGTGGCTCAATCCCCAGTCATGGGCTGTTATTTCCGGCCTTGCAACCAAGGATCAGGCCGAGAAGGCACTTGAATCCGTTCACAGGGAACTCAACACGAAGTACGGCGCAAGAGTAATGGCTCCTTCCTACAAGGAACATGCGTTTGACGGCGCGCTTGCCCTTCTCTTCAACGGCTCCACAAAGGAGAACGGCGGTATATTCTCACAGCCTCAGGGATGGATCATCCTTGCCGAGGCGCTTATGGGACACGGTAACCGCGCATTTGAGTATTTCTCCGAGAGTTCACCCGCAAATATGAACGACAAGGCTGAGATCAGAAAACTTGAGCCTTACTGCCACGGCCAGTTCACCGAATCCGTTGATTCTCCTTTCGAAGGAAGATCACACGTTCACTGGCTCACCGGTACCGCCTCCACCGTTATGGTAGGCTGTGTAGAAGGCATACTCGGACTTCGTCCCGACTTCAACGGCTTAAGACTTGCTCCCGCGATACCTTCTGACTGGAAGGAATTCTCTGTTGAAAAGGATTTCAGAGGAACACACCTCTCCATTAAGTTCGTAAACAATAACGGTTCCGAAGGCGGAGTTAAGAAGATCACCTTAAACGGAGAAGTTATCGAGGGAGATTACATCGAGGCTTCGAAGCTCAAGAAGCAGAATACCGTGGTTTGCGAGATGTGATTAGTTTTACTGATTATACGCATTAAAAATAAAAAATTGATTATAACCCGAAACAATGCTACTCTTTTTAGGGTAGCATTGTGCGGTTTAAACTGTAAACCTGCGTTATGCACCGGAACATGATCCACGAAAAATCAAATGGAGGACCACCATGAAAAGCGTATCACTGAAAGATTATCTTCAAAGCAACACCTATCCCGGAAGAGGGATCCTCATCGGACGCTCTGAGGACGGCAGATCTGCCGTAACAGCCTATTTTATCATGGGCAGAAGCGTAAATTCCCGCAACCGCATCTTTGTTACGGAGGGAGACGGCATCAGGACCGAGGCCTTCGATCCCTCGAAAATGGTTGATCCCAGCCTCATCATATACAGACCCGTCAGGGTTCTGGGTAACAAGACCATCGTTACCAACGGCGATCAGACCGATACCATATATGAACTCATGGATAAGCAGCTGACCTTTGAACAGGCGCTGAGGACAAGAGAATTTGAGCCCGATGCTCCCAACTACACTCCCCGTATTTCGGGCATCATGCATGTGGAAGACGGAAAATTCAATTTCGCTCTTTCCATATTAAAGAGTGATGACGGCGATCCCAGCACATGCAACCGCTTCACTTTCGCATACAACGCTCCTCTTGCTGGAGAGGGCCGTATCATCCATACATATATGGGCGACGGCGATCCGCTTCCGAGTTTCTGCGGAGAGCCCGTAAAGACCGTGATCTCCGGAAATATCGATGAGTTCACCGATACGGTATGGAACGCTCTGAACGAGGATAACAAGGTTTCCCTTTTTGTAAGATATATTGATATCAGGACCGGCGCTGCCGAAACCAGGATCGTAAACAAGAATAAATAATCAGAGGTGAAAAAATGAAAGAACTTGAATTAAAATACGGATGTAACCCCAATCAGAAGCCTTCGAAGATCTCCATGAAAAACGGAGAACTTCCCATTAAGGTCCTTAACGGCAGACCCGGATACATCAATCTTCTTGATGCTTTCAACGGCTGGCAGCTGGTTTCCGAACTCAAGAGAGCAACAGGCCTTCCCGCAGCAACTTCCTTTAAGCATGTTTCCCCTGCGGGTGCGGCTGTCGGAAAAGAGCTTAACGACGTTGAAAAGCAGATCTACTGGGTAACCGAGTTTGAGAAACTTTCACCTCTTGCATCCGCATATGCAAGGGCGAGAGGCGCGGACAGAATGTCCAGCTTCGGCGATTTCATCTCTCTTTCCGATGTATGCGACGTTGATACCGCAAAGCTTGTTAAGAGAGAGGTATCTGACGGCATCATCGCTCCCGGATATGAGCCCGAAGCGCTTGAGATCCTCAAGGCAAAGAAGAAAGGCAACTACTGCGTGATCGAGATCGATCCTTCCTACAAGCCCGATCCCATCGAGCATAAGGAGGTTTTCGGCGTTACTTTCGAGCAGGGCAGAAACGAACTTGTGATCGATGAGAATATGCTTACAAACATCGTTTCCGATAACAAGGAACTTCCCGAAGATGCAAAGATCGACCTTATCATTTCCCTTATCACATTGAAATATACTCAGTCCAACTCCGTATGCTATGCAAAGGGCGGACAGGCTATAGGTATCGGTGCGGGACAGCAGTCCAGGATTCACTGCACACGTCTTGCGGGACAGAAGGCAGACAACTGGTGGCTCCGTCAGGCTCCCCAGGTTCTCGGCCTCAAGTTCAGGGATGACATCGGAAGAGCGGACAGAGACAATGCGATCGACCTTTACATCGGCGATGAGTGCGAGGATGTGCTTGCGGACGGAAAGTGGCAGAACATCTTCAAGGAGAGACCTGCGGAATTCACACGCGAGGAGAAAAAAGCCTGGATCAGCAAGAATACCGGCGTTTCCCTCGGCTCAGATGCTTTCTTCCCCTTCGGCGACAACATCGAGAGAGCTTACAAGTCCGGAGTGTGCTATATTGCGGAGCCCGGCGGTTCGGTACGCGATGACAATGTCATCAAGGCATGCAACGACCATAATATGACAATGTGCTTCACGGGCATCAGACTTTTCCATCACTGATATGAGCGAAAACGGCGGAAAATATAAAGATATGCTCGATCTTCCCCATCACGTTTCCGCGGAAAGAAAGCATATGCCGCTTCTTGACAGAGCGGCACAGTTTGCCCCTTTTGCGGCGCTTACCGGCTTTGAAGACGATGTTGAGGAAAAAGAACGGCTTACCGATGAATTCATCGATCTGGCCGAGGACGAACTGAACAGCTTAAACGAACGCTTCAGTCAGTTCCTTGACAGGATCGGAGAACGTCCGGATGTCATTCTTAAGGTGTTCGAACAGGACAGCAGGAAGGAAGGCGGAAAGGTCGTTCAGATCCGCGGCCGCATCAAGCGCTTCGACGAGATCGAAAGGATGTTGTACTTTGCGGACGGAAAGAGTATATCCCTCGATAATATTGTTGACATCGGGGAAATAAAATAACGAAAAATATATATTTTTGACCCAATTCATTCTATTTCAACCCATAATTGGCAATAATTATGGGTTGATTTTTTTGGTTAATCTATGATATAATTCTAAACCAATAAGCGTGAAATGCTTGAAAACAGTGGAAGGTAATCGTTTAACCAAAATTAACCCGCAGACTTAAACGGGAGATTGGAATGGTCTGAATATGCTGACATTAAAAGACGTGGCCGAAAAATGCGGTGTAACCACGGCGACCGTATCAAACATAATAAACGGAAAATCCAAGGCCAGCTCGGAGACCAGGGACAGGGTTCTGGCCACGATCAAGGAACTCGGTTATCAGCCCAATGTTATCGCAAGAGGCTTAAGAGGCAAGAAGACCGGCACGATCGGGATCATAGTCGAAGACATCACGCTTTTCGATTCGCCCAAGATCATAGTCAGCATAATGAACTATTGCGCCGAAAACGGTTATCACGCCGTAATAGAGAATATGCGATACTATATGCGCCCCAACATAGCCACCTCGACAGAGGAGAAGATGCGCTATAAGAACGATGTTTACGATGCGTTTGCGAAAATGCGCGCCATGAGGGCGGACGGTCTCATCTATCTGGCCAGCCACGCGAGGGATATAGACGTGCTGCCGGAGGAACCGGGCTTCCCCGTCGTAATGGTTTATTCCTATATAGATAATCCCGAGATACCCGTATATGTTCTCGATGATGAGGAATGCAGCTACAATGCGGTCAAATACCTTATAGACAAGGGACACAGGAAGATTGCCGTCATAGCCGGAGCGAACGACAACCTTCATGCCAAAAAGAGAGTGACGAGCTATCAGAAGGCGCTGTATGATGCGGGAATCCCTTTCGATCCCGACCTTATCTTCTCGGATATGTGGAACCGCGAGTGTGGCTACAAGGGAATGAAGGAACTTATGAAAAAGGGCATCACGGCGGTCTACTGCCTGAATGACGAGATAGCGGGCGGTGTTTACGATTATGCCAAGGAAACCGGACTTAACATCCCGGGCGATGTTTCCGTGGTGGGACACGACAACCGCGAGATCTCCGATTACTTCAATCCGAGACTTACGACGATAGATCTTCCTTTATATGAGATAGGCTTCAGATCCGCGAGAAGGATAGTGGCGATGATAGAGGGAAAACCTGCGGATGAGGGCGACCTGACAGTACTGAAATGTGATTTTGTGGAGAGAGAATCCACCGCAAATATTTAATAAATCCAAACAGAAATAATAAAAACGCAACGTTTGCATAGTCAAATGTTGCGTTTTTTTACAGTAAAATTTTGCCTGAAATATTTTACCTGATTTTTAAAAATTCGCCGATGGACGGTGGTTTTTGTGCAATATGCACAAAAAATGCACTTCGGATTTGTTGAATGTGGATAAATGGGACAATAAGATCAAAAATCATATTGACAAATTGCACAACATACGTATATAATCCAAACAGTGGTTAACCGATTAACCAAAAGCAATATTCGAGAAGAATTAGCAATTTATGATTATAAAAAAGCGATAAATGAGAAGACAGGAAAGAACACATTATGACTAAGACAACGGAGACAACCGAAAAGAAGGTATCTAAGCTCAACAAGAAAAAAGTGATCATTATTGTGGCTGCTCTTGTGGTACTTGCACTGATCATTTTTGCGATCCTGCACAAGGAGCCGAAGGACTACAGGGAAAAATACGAAGGTTATGACCTGTCGACCGATGTTGAGGGTACCGAGAGAGAAGATTCCTATATCAATTATCTCGCAAAGCATGCGAACGGTTCCGAGCCTAAGGTGGCCGGCGGTGCCATAGAGGTTCCCGTTGTGAAGTATTCTTCCGCAACCAATGTCAAGGTGCTTGACAGTTATGAAGGAAGAAACAATGTCCTTTATACCGACAACGATTCATCCGTTTCTTGGGAAGTTGATATTCCCGAAAGCGGATTTTACAACTTAAAGATGGATTACTACGCTACGGATTCGAGAGGCGTTGCGGTCGAGAGAGGAATCCTTATCAACGGCAAGCTTCCTTTCGGCGATGCGGGCAATATGCTCTTCTCAAGAATCTGGACAGATGGCGGAGAGAAGAGAGTCGACAACCAGGGCAACGAGATCAGACCCATGCAGGTCGAAGTCTTTGACTGGCAGACCGGATATTTCCGCGATGATATGGGTTATGTTACGGAGCCTTACAAGTTCTGGCTCGAAAAAGGCAAGCAGGTGATCACGCTCAATGCGGTCAACGAGCCCGTTGTTATTTCCGGATTCTATATCGCATCCGTTGAAGAAACAAAAGATTACAAGACTTACGAAGCAGAGAACGCCGGAAAGAAAGACAACGCTTCCGGAAAGAATATCAACATAAAGATCCAGGGCGAAGAATCAACCCTCCGTTCCGAAGCATCTCTTTATGCAAAGTATGACAGGGCTTCTTCAACCACACAGCCCTACAGTGTTACAAAGACGATCTTAAACTACATCGGAGGAGATCCCTGGAGCGCTTCCAGCCAGTGGATAGAGTGGGAGACGGATATCCCCGAGGACGGCTATTATAATATCACGGTCAAGGGACGTCAGAATTACGCCCGCGGCCAGGTTTCCGTAAGAAGCCTTTCGATCGACGGTGTTGTTCCTTTTGAAGAGGCAAAGAACATCGAGTTCGAATATGACAACGACTGGAAAGTAAAGACTCTTGTCGATGAAAACGGCGAGCCTTTCAAATTCTACCTGACGGCAGGAACTCACAAGATCCGCCTTGAGGCAACACTTGGAAGATCGGGTGCCATCCTCGAGGAACTTGAGGATTCGGTTTACAGACTGAATCAGATCTACAGAAAGATCCTTATCTACACCGGCGCAAATCCGGACAAGTACAGAGATTACAATGTTGATCAGTATTATCCCGAGGTTATCGAGGCAATGGATCTCGAGGCCAAGAGATTGTACAAGATCATCGACGAAACGGTAGCATATACCGGACAGAAGGCAGACAAGATCGGTACGGCTGTCACACTGGCAAACCAGATCGAAAGATTCCTTGAGAAGCCTTTCAAGATCACGACCGAATTCATATCCTTCAGAGATAACATTACTTCACTCGGAACGGCTATCCTTTCCATGAGTGAGACAAAGCTCGATATCGATTATCTTGTCGTTTCATCGGCAGGAGATAAGATAGACAAAGACAAGACCAACATCTTCAAGAAAGCATGGCACGGTATCAAGTCCTTCGTGGCAAGCTTCATCGTTGATTACGATGCTGTCGGTGATATCTATACCGATAAGACGGACAAAGTGATCAAGATATGGGTTACGACCGGACGTGATCAGGGTACCATCATAAAGACGATGATCGACGATACCTTCACTCCCAAGACCGGCATCAAGGTAAACCTTGAGATCGTAAATGCGGATGCTCTCCTCGGAGCTGTCGTTGCCGGACAGGGCCCCGATGTTGTTCTTTCGATAGCGAACAACTTCCCCGTAAACTACGCCCTTCGTAACGGCTGCGTGGACCTTACGGAATTCGGCGATCTGGAGGAAGTCCTTTCAAACTTCTATCCGAGCGCATATGAACCTTACAAGTTCAACGGCGGAGTATTCGGACTTCCCGAGACACAGACGTTCAACCTTCTCTTCTACAGAGAGGACGTTCTTAAAGAACTCGGACTCGAGGTTCCGAACACATGGGATGATGTAATAGGAATGCTGCCCACCATTCAGGGCAACAACATGGAATTCGGAATTCCCGCCGCATCATCATCGACCGGTGACTGCTCGATCTATTATTCGATCCTCTATCAGATGGGCGGAAAGCTCTATGATGACGAGGCGATGACAACGACCATCAACAACGAGCAGGGCGTAAACGCATTTGAAATGTACACCCGCCTGTTCAACGATTACGGCTCACCTGCGGAGTTCGATTTCATCAACCGTTTCCGTTCGGGACTTATGCCTATAGGTATTGCAAACTACGCTACATACAACACATTGGTTGTTTCGGCTCCCGAGATCCGCGGACTTTGGAACTTCACTCTGATCCCCGCGACCGAAAAGGTTGACGAAAACGGCAATGTCGTACTCGATCGTTCCGTTCATTCGGACGGTACATGCTGCATGATGATCCAGAATGATGACAAAGAGATCAGAAATATGGCATGGGAGTTCATGAAGTGGTGGGTAGGCACAGAGAGCCAGGTCCGTTTCGGACGTGAGATGGAAGCACTGCTCGGAAGCTCGGCACGTTACGCGACAGCAAACGTAAATGCTTTCGTACAGCTCTCCTGGAGCTCACACGCTATCGATGTTCTTGCGGAACAGAGAAGCACGACCGTCGGTATGAGAGAAGTGGCCGGCGGCTACTACCTCGGCCGTCACGTGACCAATGCGGTCCGTAAGGTTGTAAATGCAAAGGAAGACCCCAGAGAAACAATTCTGGAATATGCAATAACCATTGACGAAGAGCTGACCAAGAAGCGTAAAGAATTCGGTTTGCCTACGGCAGAGGACTGAAAGAGGACTGACACATGAAGGAATACTTAAAAAAATATTTCACACTGAGACGGTATAATGCTTCGGTTATGTGGAAGAAGGCTAAGATAAACAAGATGTGTTATCTTTTCCTGGCTCCCTATGCGATACTTTTCTTCGCATTCTACATTTTGCCGGTTATCTCTTCGATAGTACTCAGCTTTACGGATTACAACATCCTCGAAAAGCCGAATTTCGTCGGAGCAAAGAACTATCTTAACCTGATCTTGCAGGACGATGTCTTCCTGATCGGTGTTAAGAATACCTTCCTCATAGCGATCATCACCGGACCTCTGGGATACATTATGGCCTTCCTTTTCGCATGGCTCATAAATGAACTTCCCAGATGGCTGAGGACCATAGCGGTCATCATATTCTATGCACCTTCGATCGCCGGAAACGTTTATCAGATCTTCACAATCTTCTTCAGAGGCGATGCTTACGGTTATGTAAACGCATTCCTGACGGAGTGGGGCTTTATCGACGGACCGAGGCTCTGGCTCACCGATCCGAGATATATGCTTCCGATCTGTATGGGCGTTATTCTCTGGATGTCACTCGGTACCGGCTTCCTTTCCTTCGTAGCCGGACTTCAGAGCGTTGACAAGAGTCTGTTTGAAGCGGGCTATGTGGACGGTGTCAAGAACCGCTGGCAGGAACTCTGGTACATAACACTTCCCAGCATGAAGCCCATGCTTCTGTTCGGTGCCATCATGGCAATAACCAACTCGTTCAGCGTTGCAAACCAGACCATGGCTCTCTGCGGATATCCCAGTACGGATTACGCGGCAAGAACCGTTGTAACACACCTTTTCGACTACGGTTTCTCGAGATTTGAAATGGGTTATGCATCGGCTATCGCAACACTGCTGTTCCTGGTAATGATATTATGTAAGAAACTCGTAACCAATTTATTGCAAAGAGTAGGTACGTGACGTGGGAAAAAACTATACAGCAAAACAATACAAAAAGCCTCTCATAAAGAGAAGAAAACCCAACCGTTCCGTGGGCGGAGACTTCGGTATTTACTTTGTTCTCTTTCTCTTCGCCATCGCAATGGTATTCCCGCTTGTATTTGCGGTATCCAGCGCTTTGAAGCCCCTTGATGAGCTTTTCAAATTCCCGCCTACGATATTTGCGAGGAATCCAAGTTTTGACAACTTCTCGGATCTGTTCGTTACGATGAGCAAATCATGGGTTACATTCTCAAGATATGTATTCAACACCGTATTCATTACGGTAGCCGGAACTGTCGGACATATAATGCTTGCATCACTTGCGGCATTCGTTCTTGCGAAGTATGACTTCCCCGGCGGAAGAACATTCTTCACGATCGTAGTTACCGCACTTATGTTCAACGGATATGTTACAGGTATCCCGAACTACATCATCTTAAGCAAACTCAACATGATCGATACCTTCTGGGCAATCATCGTTCCCGCATTTGCGGCGCCTATGGGACTCTTTCTTATGAAGCAGTTCATGGAGAGCATACCGATGTCCCTGATCGAAGCCGCGAAGCTTGACGGCGCCGGTATCGGAAGGATCTTCTTAACGATCATTCTTCCTCTCGTAAAACCCGCATGGCTGACACTTATGATCTTCGATATTCAGGCTCTGTGGAACACGGATGCGAAGATGTACATCTATTCCGAAGAAAAGAAGATGCTGGTATATGCATTGCAGCAGATCTCCAGCGGTAACCTGATAGCAAGAACCGGTCAGACGGCTGCTGTCATGGTAGTTACAATGGTTATCCCCATTGCGGCATTCATCCTTTCCGAGAGCCAGGTTCTCGAAACAATGGCGAGCTCGGGACTTAAAGACTAATTTAAAGAGGAGTGCTTATATGAAGAGCATTAAAAAACTGATATCCTTCATATCGATGACGGCTGTGGCGGTTACGCTGGCCGCACCCCTCACTGCATATGCCGACGAGGGCGTTGAAAAAGGGTACACCTACACTTATGACTACTGGGCAGAGATACAGTACTCGCCGGATGCGTATTCCGTTATAGGCGTATATACCGCGGGACAGCTCGGACTTGATACGGGCTTCAAGAAACCCGACGGTATCTATGTAAAGAACAGAAACGTATTCGTATGTGATACCGGAAACAACAGAGTTGTTGAGTGGGAGAGGATAGACGATGATGATTTCAAACTTCTGAGGATCATCGACAAGATCTCCGGTGATATTGAAGTAAAAGAACTTTCGGGTCCTACGGATGTATGTGTTTCCGATGACGGTTATCTCTACATCTGCGATAAAGGCAATGAAAGGATCTTAAAAGTCAATTACAACACACTCGAGTTTTCTAGGGTATACACCAAACCCGACGAAGCGACTTTCGATCAGAGCATTTCCTTCCTTCCGGACAAACTTACGGTTGACTCCGAAGGCAGAGTATATGTGGTTTGCGACAACGTAAACAAGGGCATAGTAAAGTATGAAACAGACGGTAAATTCGCAGGTTTCTTCGGCGCTATGCTTGCAAAATACAACTGGTACACTTATTTCAGAAAGAGATTCCTTGCATCGGATGCACAGAGAGCGGCGATGGTAAACTTCGTTCCCACGGAGTACGATAACATCGCGATCGACTCCGAAGGATTCTTCTTCGCCTGCACGACCAACGTTACCGGTAACGACAGCAGTGAAGAGCCCGTCAGAAGACTGAACCTTCTCGGAAACAATATCCTTATCGAAAACGGATACGAAGAGGTTATCGGAGATCTTCAGTACGGTAACTTCGCAGGCTACACCGGACCTTCGCTTTTCATCGATGTAACGGCGTTGGATAATGAAGTTTATGTTTGCCTCGATAAGACAAGAGGAAGACTTTTCGCTTATGACGAGCAGGGAAATCTTCTCTATGCTTTCGGAGGCGTCGGTAATATCGACGGCTATTTCAAGACACCCGTGGGTCTGGATCATATGGGCAACGATCTCTTTGTTCTGGACTCCACGGACAACAGCTTCACCCTTTTCACACCTACCGAATACGGTAATCTGATCTTCCGGGCTCTCGATGAGTATGAGAGAGGAGACTACATCGCATCCGGTGAAACATGGGGAAAGGTTAAGGACCTGAACGGTAACTGCGACCTCGCATATATCGGCATAGGTCGTTCACTTCTCGCCAGAAAGAAGTACAAGGAAAGCCTTGTTTACTTCAAGACCAAATGGGATACGGATCATTACTCCAAAGCATTCAAGAGATACAGAAAAGAATGGGTGGAGCAATATGCCGGATGGCTGTTCCTGGCATTCTTCGCATTGCTCATAGTACCTCTTGCCGTAAAGAGGGTAAAGATGATCAAGTTTGAAATCGATAATGCGGACATATTCAAACCCGGTAAGAATCAGGAGATAAAATGATAGCTGCAATCACAGACAAAAATAAACACGGCAAATTCAGGAGAGACTTAAAGTTTGCGTTTTACTGCCTTACCCATCCTTTGGACGGTTACTGGGATCTGACGCACGAAAAGAGAGGAAATCTTCTTGTAGCAACCATCATCCTTGCATTTGTACTTATTGCAAGACTTATGTATCTGGGCGTTACGAGCTTCCTGTTTGTTCAGGTTAACTGGAGCAGGATAAATATCTTCACACACATTGCAAGCATTATTTTACCTCTGGCTCTCTTCGTAGTAGGAAACTGGGCACTGACAACGCTCTTTGACGGCAAGGGCAGACTGCTTCAGGTCTATATCGCATCATGCTATGCATTGCTGCCTTATCCGCTCATCACCATTCCGCTTACGATCGTTTCGAACGTACTTTCGGACGATTTTGCGCAAGTTGTCAGCGTGGTATACATCCTCTCAATGGTATGGGCAGGAATACTGTTCATCTGCGGCAATATGCAGATCCATGAGTTCTCGCTCGGAAAGACTCTGATTTTCATATTTGCAACTATTGTGGCGATGGCGATCATGATATTCATACTTTTGCTCTTCTTCTCAATGATCAGCGAAGGTATTTCCTATTTCGTATCCATGTATAAAGAAATAATGTACCGTGTAGGATAGGGGGATCGGCTGATGTATTACAACAAAGAAGAACGTAAACAGGAAATAAAAGCGGCCGTTCGAAAAGAGCTTAGGAACATAATACCTGTTCTGATATTCATTGCCCTTATCGTTGCAGCGGCATTCATCGTGATTCACCTGACCGATAAAGAAGAGGAACCCGAACTTATCCGCATAAACGCATATGAAGGTGATAAGGACATCATAAAGATGGAAAACTCGGATCTTCTCTTTGAACTTGATCCTTCCACCACATATTTCACGGTTACAAACAAGAAGACAGGCGTTCAGTGGAAATCAAATCCCGACAACGCTTCATCGGATCCCAAGGCGCTTCCCGCAGAGAGGGACAGGGTTCTTTCAACACTGATCCTCACCTACAGTAATAAGACCAGCGCCGATACAAAGTACAACAACTACGAGTACTGCATCTCCAGAAAACTGTTTGATATCGAAGCGGATGCAGACCATATTAAAGTTAAGTATTCGATCGGTCAGGTTCAGAGAGAGTTCATTATCCCCACACTCTGTACTGAGGAAAGGTTCGATGAACTCACCGGCAAAATGGATCCGAACAATGCAAAGGGTGTCAGATCATACTACAAAAAGTACGATATCAACAACCTGAGCAAGACGGATCAGGCAAACAAGGATGAGCTCCTTCAGAAATATCCCATCATGGCGGATCAGATCGTCTATGTTCTCAGAGACGGTGTTAAGGATAACTTAAAGACAAAGTTCGAGATCTGGTTCGAAGAAGCGGGATATACGACAGAAGAGTACATTTACGACAAAGAAAACTATCAGGGTGAATCCTCATCGGATAAGCCCGTGTTCAATATCTCCATGGTTTATTCCCTCGACGGAAACTGCCTTAAGGTTGAGGTTCCGTTCGAAGAGATAGAGCATAAGAGAGATTTCCCTCTTATCTCCCTTCAGGTGCTTCCTTATTTCGGAGCAGGCTCATGGGAAGAGGAAGGTGCTTTGCTGATCCCCGAAGGCGGCGGCTCGTTGATCTATTTCAATAACGGAAAGGTAGATCAGAGCGCATATTATGCAAATGTCTACGGCTGGGATTACGCAATGGCAAGAAAAGCTCTTGTTCATGAGACGAGAGTAAGCTACGGAGTATTCGGTATCAAGAGAGCAACGGATTCCTTTATCTGCTGTCTCGGTGAGGGCGCAGGCTATGCGTCCATCAATGCCGACATCGCCGGAAAGCTCAACGGCTTCAACAATGTCTTTGCCGAGTACACGACACTTCACAGAGAAGAAGTTGATGTTGCGGCAAGAATGAACGGTAAGATGTATCTTTACGAACAGGGCATGCCTCAGGAAACGATGGAACTCAATTATCTCTTTGTAGGATCGGGCGATATCGTGGATATGGCAAAGACCTACGAGGGTTACCTTTCCGAGACGCTCGGCGACTCCTTTACCGAAATGCAGGATGACAAGGATGTTCCGGTAGTTGTCGATGTTCTCTGTGCGGTCGATAAGGTCGAGCAGGTTCTCGGCGTTCCCGCATCAAGACCTCTGGCTCTCACGACATATTCCGAAGCCGAGGAAATGATCAAGGATATCAAAGGCAACGGTATATCAAACCTTTCCGTAAAGCTTTCGGGCTGGATGAACGACGGCATCAATCAGGAAATGCTGACAAAGGTTAAGCTCATCGGCAAGCTCGGCAACAAGAAGGACTTTAACTCACTTACAAATTACACAAAGACTCAGGGCATTCCGCTTTATCTCGATGCGGTTACCCAGTATGAGTACAATACAAACGTATTTGAAGGCTTCTTCGTATATACGGATGCAGCCTGCTACGCAAATAAGAAGAGGGCGCAGCTCAGCTCCTTCTCCACGATCTATTTCGGACCGGATGAAGATGCCGACACATACTACCTCCTCAAGCCCGCATTAATCTTAAAGATGATGCAGAACATTAAGGATTATACCGTAAAAAATAATGCTTACGGCGTATCCTTCAGAGACATCGGCTACCAGCTTTCTTCCGATTTCAAGAGAAAGAGCCGCGTTACAAGACAGGAAGCAATGGAAATGCAGATTGCCGAACTTGAATCATATGCAAAGTCCGGTTTGGGCATTATGACAAATGTCGGTAATGATTATGTTTACGGAGTTTCCGATCTCATTACGAATATGGATCTCGGTGGCTTCGACTACACGATCATTGATGAAGAAGTTCCTTTCCTGTACATTGCACTTCACGGTCATACAAACTACACCGGCGAAGCATTGAACATCACTTCAAACTGCACGGAAGAACTCCTTAAGAGCGTTGAATGCGGCGCAGGCCTTTCCTTCATCTTTATGGATGAGGATGCGCAGACACTGCAGGATACCCTCTACTCAAAATATTTCGGCACTTCTTACGGAAGCTGGAAAGATAAGTTCAAGGAGATCTGCGACAGATATTCCAAGGAACTCGGACATACGTTCGATCAGGGCATTAAAGACTGGAAGAGGCTTTCATCGGCCGTTACTGTTACGACATATGACGACGGAACAAAGGTCTATGTAAACTTCAGTTATTCGGATTTCACGACCGCAAACGGACTGGTCGTACCTGCAAGAGATTACGTTGTTGAAAGGTGAGGACATGGCTAAGAATAAAAAAAGACAGGGTTTGGAAAAAAGAAAAGCTATATCCGGGTATCTGTTCATATCACCCTTTATCATCGGCTTTCTTGCATTCATGGTAAAGCCGCTGTTCCAATCGCTTTACATGAGCTTTTGTGACGTTCAGCTTAACCCCGGATATCTTGAATATGAATTCAAGGGCATTGGAAACTTCTACAATGCTTTCAGGGTGGATATCGAGTTCACCCAGTTCCTCAGCGAAGAACTTCTGAGAATGGCCTACAACTCAGTGGCGATCCTCGTATTCAGTCTCTTCGTTGCATTGATACTTAATCAGGAGTTCAAGGGAAGAGGACTTGTAAGAGCCGTATTCTTCCTTCCGGTTATCCTTTCTTCCGGTGTTATCGTCGGAATTGAAACAAGCAATACGCTGTTACAGAGCATCAACGCTTCGATCGAGGATTCGGGAGCCGGAACGAGTATCACCGGCTATATCGAGAACATTCTCGTAACGACGGGAATAGCAAGCCGTCCGCTGGAGATCCTCTTCGAAGTCATCGACGGTATCTACGATGTAGCACTTGCTTCCGGTATTCAGATCATCATCTTCCTGTCCGGATTGCAGACGATACCGAAGAGCTCCTATGAAGCGGCTCAGATCGAAGGATGTACCTCGTGGGAATCCTTCTGGAAGATCACCTTCCCCACCATTTCGCCTTTGTTCCTTGTATGCTGGGTATATACGGTCGTTGACTTCTGTATGAGAACCGACAACGACGTTATCGACAAGATCAAAAAGACGATGGTCGGTAAACTCGATTACGGATTTGCTTCCGCTATGTCGTGGACATACTTCGTCATAGTTATGGCTATCATAGGCGTCACATCATTCTTATTATCTAAGTGGGTATATTACGATGACTGATAACAGAGCAACTACAAAAAGGACATATTGGGAGAGAAACAGACTTTCGGGAGGAGAACTTCTCCAGAAAGATCTCACAAGATGGTTCATTGCCATTACGAGATTCATCCTTCTCTTCGGACTTTGCTTCCTTATTCTGCAGCCGATCTTAAACAAGATCTCCGTAAGCCTTATGGAAGAGCAGGATCTTTACAATCCTCTCATCATCAGCATACCGGAGCATGTTACGGCTCGGAACTATCAGCTTGCAAGCGAATTTATGAGCTACTGGAAGACTTTGGGAACAACGATCATTGTTTCGCTTACCATTGCCATAATTCAGATCACGGTCTGTACTCTGGTCGGATACGGATTTGCAAGATTTGATTTCCCTTTGAAGAAATTCTGGTTTGCATGTGTTATACTGTTGATAGTGGTTCCGCCTCAGACGATATCCACTTCGCTGTACCTGCATTTCAACTATTTCAAGGTGTTCGGCAAAGTCATAAACTTAAGAGGATCGGTACTTCCTTACTACATGATGAGCGCCGGCTGTATGGGCTTGAAATGCGGTCTGTATATATACATGATACGCCAGTTCTTCAGAAACATGCCCAAGGAACTGGAGGAGGCGGCATATGTTGACGGGCTCGGTACCTTCGGTACTTTCGTCAGGATCATGCTTCCCGATGCAAAGCCCATTCTTGTTTCCTGCTTCCTTTTCGCATTTGTATGGCAGTGGACGGACAGCTTCTATTCCGGACTTTTCCTCGGAAACATAAAGCTCCTTTCCATCCAGCTTACAGCGATATCGGACAGACTTAACAACTATTTCATCTACACATTGAACCAACCTGCAGGCGCCAGCGTAGGTTACATACAATGCGTAATATCCACCGGTACATTGATGGTTATCGCTCCGATACTTATCCTTTATCTGTTCATGCAGAGAGGATTCACGGAGAGTATCGCTCAGACAGGTATCAAGGCCTGAGCGCAGGTTACTAAGTTATATATCCGCCGGGAGCGGACATATATATAAAAATTCAAAGGAGGAAATTTTATGAAGCAACTCAAAAAAGTGGGAGCACTGATGCTGGCTGTCTGCATGATCGTCAGTGTCGCAGCATGCGGCGAGAAGGAGCCCGCACCTTCATCTCAGCCTACTTCTCAGGAACCTGTTATCGTAGCAAACAATGATAAAGATAACAGCACAACTGAAATCGTAGCTAATGATGATGTAAACAAGAATGATCCTTATGAGATCATCAAGGATGCAAACGGCAATCCGGTCAACCTCGGCGGTATCACCGTTGAACTTTGCGACTGGTGGTATGCAGGTGAATCAGAGCCCAACAACGAGTATGCAGAAGCACAGCTCGAGTGGCGCAACTGGTTACAGGAGACATACAACTTCAAGATGGTAGGCCGCAACTATTCTACATGGGCTAACATGCCTACAGATTTCGTTAACTATGCTACAACAGGCAGCGACGAATATCTCATCTTCACACTCTATGCAGGACCCGAAGCTACAAACGCTATCAACCAGGGCCTTATGTATGACCTTTCCACACTTGATTGCCTTGATTTCACAGAGGACAAGTGGGATGCCGGTATCATGGGTTATGGTAGAAGAGGAAGCAAGATCTGCACCATGAGAGGTGAAGTATCCGAGCCCAGAAACGGTCTCTATTTCAACAAGAAGATCCTCAGAGAATCCGGTATCGATCCCGATGATCTTTACAAGTGGATGGATAATGGTACCTGGACATGGGATAAGTTCGAAGAAGTTTGCGAAAAGGTTCAGAAGGACTTCGATAACGACGGTGTTATCGACCGTTACGCTATGACCTCCATGCACGCTCTTTTCTATCCTTCGGCAATCTTCTCAAACAACAGCACCCTCATCAATATCGATGAAAACGGTGAGTTCTACTCAGCTCTTGAGAGCGAAGCTACTCTTGAAGCTCTTAACTGGGCAAAGGAAATGAGAACAAAGTATGAGATGCCTCAGCCCGCTGATTCCAACTGGGATTACTTCTATGCAGCATTCAACGCAGGCGAAGCTTGCTTCCAGTGCGATCAGGCTTATCGTGCAGGCACAATGATCGATGCTTGTGATTTCGATTACGGCTTCATCTGCTTCCCTATGGGACCCAGAGCTACAGATTACATCGCTTACACAGAGAACAACATGTACTGCATCCCTGCGGTTTACTCAGCTGATAAGGCTTGGAAGATCGCATTCGCATACAATCTCTGGACACAGCCTGTTCCCGGATGGGAGACATATCCTTCTTGGAAGTATGCTTACTACAACAACTTCCATGATACAGAGTCTGTAGACGATACAATCGCTCGTCTTATCGATCCTAAGAACAACAGCGCAAGATTCGACCAGGCTGTATACGGCCTCATCGGTAACGATGGTCTCGGCGGCGCACTTCTTATGTGGCAGCTTGACTCCAGAACTCCTGCAGAAATCCTTGAAGAGATCCGCGGAACAGTTCAGGATTATCTTGATCAGCACAACGGTAAGAAGTAATATTACGATTTAACTTTTACTGAAATACGGCGGGGGTCCGCCTCCGCCGTATATTTTTTACAGTATCATGCTATACATCAGCATGGTCAGGGAACAATTATGCCAAAAAATGAAAAAGTAATCCTTACCGGGACGAATAGTGATTTTAAAGGCAAAATTGAATATGACGATGATGATCGTGAGATAGTGGACTTTCATAACAACTCAACCGTACGTATCTGGTATAATGTCGAGACTTACGGTTTCAAACCTCATTGGCATGACGCCATGGAGATACTGATGCCCATGGAGAACAAATATGAGGTCGTGATCAGAAATGTGAAATACACGATCCATCCGGGCGAGATATTCATAATACCGCCGGGGTGCATTCACGAGATCCTCGATCCGGGGGAAAACGGGGCAAGGTTTATCTTTCTATTTGATCTTTCAATTGTAAGGGACTTAAAAGGATTTGCGGGTCTGGAGCCTGCATTTATAAATCCCATACATGCTAACAAAAGCTCTTATCCGAGAATTTTTGATGAGGCTTTTGATCTGCTGGTAAAGATGCGTAATGCATATTTTTACGGTCAGACTTACAGTGAGATTACAATTTATTCCTGCTTAATGGAATTTCTCGTTCTTTTCGGGTCAAATCATGATACGGATGTCAAACTGTTCAATAATGCCAAACCCAGAAAACAACAGCAGTACGTTAAGGAATTCAATAAGCTTCTCGAGTACATCAACGAGAATTATATGCAGCCCATAACTCTTGAAGACGCTGCGGTAAATATCGGATTCAGCAAGTATTACTTTTCGAGATTGTTTAAGCAATATACCGAATATACTTTCTGTGACTACCTTACCATCAGAAGGATAAGGGCAGCCAAGGAATTGCTTGCGGATGCGGATTATTCCATAATGGATATCGCCATGAACACGGGATTTTCCAGTATCTCGACATTTAACAGAGTTTTTAAGGAAGCGGAAGGATGCACTCCGAGCGCTTTCAGGGCAAAGAGAAACGAGGAAACATAAAAAGACCTGACGGATGATAACCGACAGGTCTTGTTTTTTTGTGCGATAAACGAATGCCCTCGGCAGCAAGCTCGCTTGCTGGACGAGGGCTGAGTGAACGGTCATTGAGCGGACTTCGTACGCGAGATGACCCGTCGAATCGAGTAGGAGTCAGCCTACTCGATTCTAAAATTGTCAGATGCCGTATTTGAAATTGCTGAATTTGGCTGTTCCGCCGGTAACCGATGTGGAATAGCAGAAGAGGCCGAAACGTACGCCGCAGAAATGATCCAGTCTGAAAGCGAGTTTATGGAGGTAGGGCAGTTTTTCGAAACGCTTATCGGACTTGAATGAGAAAGAAGCCATATCGTTCATATTCTCAAAATCCATATCTATCCTGAGACGGACAACGGGAGAGTGGAGCAGTATCTTTTCGACCGGATTTCCCGGCATACAGTCGCGTTTGCCGTTGAAATGATCTTCTCTGTCTCTGGTAATGAGGTTCAGGTAGTAGCCGCCTTCTTCCTTGGATATGGATAATTCGCCGTAGCAGCTCTCGAAGGCACAGATACCGGCGTGGTCACCGAGATTAAGCCTTGATGCGTCAACCGTAACCTCGGCATGGCATTTCGGCCAGGTTGCTCTTTGAGTCAGAGTGTTGACTGCTTCGGTAACATTGGTGCATATCTTTCCGGTGGTAAGTTCGAACGTGTTGTTTGAGATCCTGTAAAGATTGGGATCCGGGATGTGGTTGAACTGCCAGGAGAGCGATAACTTGCCGCCTTCGGTAAACGAGGACGAATACAAGGTCCTGCACCTGTGACCCTGCTTTGAAGAAGCGGGAGGATCGAATTCGGGTATTATGCCATTTTCACCGACAAAAGGAAAACCGTCTTTAACTGACATCGGAGTAAGGATCGGTATGCGTCCGCAGGCACCCTGATCACGGAAGAAGAAACCGTAAAGTTTGCCTTCGGGTGTATCTACGATTCCGCCCTGAGCCACGCCCATATGGGGGAGGCCGAGATCGTCACGGATGAGTTCTTTTTCACGATAGGGACCTTCGATACGATCCGCAACATGAACCACCTGTGTCCTGATCGCAGGCTCGTCCTTTGGCCAGTGGATATTGAATATGCAGTACAGATTGCCGAGCTTATATGCGTGTGAGCCTTCATATGCAAGGCCTACATTATGCTCGTCACGATAGGCGACAATATTGAGGCCGCCTTTTTTAACTTCGAATCTGTTTATATCTATTTCGGTAATTTTGATCTCGTTGTTTCCGTGGATCACGAATACACGGCTGTCATCAAAGAGAAGGGAAGCGTCATAGAAGGCCTCGTTTATTGTATGCCTTTCCCATGGGCCGGCCGGATCAGCGGCGGTAAAGATATAGGAATAATTCTTGCCGATGGAAACGAAGAGGGCATAGAAAAGACCATCGTGATAGCGGAGAGACGGAGCCCACATGCCGTGTCCGTATATGTTCTGTTCGTAGGAAAGATGTTCGGCGGGGGTTTTATCCAGTTCGTTGAAAACATAGCCCGCTATCTCCCAGTGAACGAGATCGTAGGAACGGAGAACGGAGCCGCCCGGGAAAAAGTGCATAGTAGTGGAAAGCAGATAATAAGTATTATCTACTCTCACTATATCCGGGTCCGGATAATCCTGTTTGATTATTGGATTAATGTTTTCCATTTGCTCGTTTCTTCCGTTTCGGTTTTATTGGAATAGTCTTACCAAATTCTGTAATTTCCGCTCAATGCAAGGAAAGCGAAGAAGTACAGGCAGTTATCATAATAACGTCTTATGCCCGTGCGGAGAGGCATTTTATAGAAATCTTTTACCCATTCCATCGTAGTGGCGTTATTTGCGCCGAGGGAGGCCTGCGCAACCGTTGCGGGAAGACCTGTGGGATGGAGGGCAAATGAGGTGGGAACGATCGTTCCGTCAACCTCGTAGATATGATATTCACCGTTCGTTCTAGCGTCATTCAGGAAAAGCTGAATGTTGTCGCAGGCTTTAAGCTGGCCGGCATCAACGCCGAACCACTCATAGTCGAGGGCAATGTTTGCAACTGTTCTGTAGGAATCCGAGAAGAACCAGTCGTGTCTGTCGGTGGTCCAGGGAAGTTTCTGCTTTAAGGGCGATCCGTCAAACTCGGCATATTCGGCGGAAAAACCGGTAACCGGATGGCAGGCTTTTGCGAGATATTCGCGGCTTGCCTTGACGCATTCCTTAAAGAAAGGCCTGTCTTCTTCATATGCCCAGAGCGAGAACAGCTCGTAGAAATGAGGAAGATGATAGGACGGATCGGTGAAACCGATGCCGGGCACAAAGAGGATCTGATGGTTCTCGTGGTTGAACATGGGTGTTCCGATCCGGCCGTCATAGCCCTTGTGTATCATTGCTTTCAGTATTTCTTTTGCTTCGTGACTGTAATTGAATATGCCTTCACCGTCTCCCCATCTGTGAGATGCGAAGAAGAGTGCGAGAGCGAAGAATTCCTCGCCGTCGGGAGCGGGGCCGTTGGCGTTCTTTTTACCGTCGGTCGCGCATGACCATGCGAAATATCCTTCGTTGAAGCCTTCAGACATATACATATAGGTCTTTGACCACTTCCATATGCGGTCGAACTGTTCCTTCATATCCAGCTGAACGCAGAGCATCATACCATAGGACATACCTTCGGTCCTGGCATCGTTGTTGCCTGTGTCCTCTATATAACCCATATCGGGATCGGTATCGTGATATACACGTTCGTCGTCGGAGCCGAAAAAGTAAAAATCGCGGATCTCACGGAGACGATTTTCTATATCCTTTTCATCGAAACCGGCCTCTTTGAAAACGTTTCTGTATTGTCCTGTTTTGAATGCGTTCATATTGTCCTCCGACGTATAGTTTTCGAAACACATGGTGACCAAAATTTTATCTGAAGAAAAAAACAAAATCTATTTAATCTTTGCTTAATGGGAAACACTTATTGCTAAATTTTGCGCAACAGGCAAAAGTGATAAATATGAGCATAAAAAAGCAATATTTCGTATGGCATTTACGGCAATTTGTGTTAGAATATTATTGTATTACATTTCGCCGAAAAAAAAGAAATGTAACAGACAAACTTTAAGGGAGGAAAGATCTATGAAGAAAAAAATTGCTTTGCTTTTATGCGCAGCAATGGTTCTCGCGCTTACGGCATGCGGCAAGGAAAAAACACCCGAACCCACACCCACACCGAAGCCTGTTACTGTAACCGCAACACCTACTCCGGGTCAGAAGAAGACCGTTACGGCTACCCCTACTGCAACTCCTACCACTAAGGTATGGGAGATTTTACCTACTTGGACTCCGAAGCCCACTCCTACGCTGACACCTGAACAGCAGGCTGCAAAAGAAGCTGAAGAGGCTGCCAAGCTTGCCGCTTCTCAGTTCGGCAAGACATTCGTTCTTGATTTTTCAAGAACAGTTGCTGCCAGCGGTGACCTTCCTGCAATCAGCGATAACGGCATCGCAGCAACCGGAGAAAAGACACAGAAGTTTATCATTCCTCTTGATGTGATCGTTACAAAGAATAAGAGCGCACTTGTTACTGTTACAATGCAGTTCAACAATGCCGGAGACGAGCAGATCAGAGTATATGGTATCCAGGGTACAGCTGATTCCGCAAAGTCAACCATCGGCTACATCAAGAATCCCGGCACCACAGATACTGTTACATTATCTGCAGTTATCACAGCAAACGATGATTTCAACGCTCTTCTTGTAGCATCTTCAGGCTGGGGCGTTAACATCAAGGACGTTCTGATCAAGAAGATCACCATCGCTCCCAACCCTGCAGTTGATTTCTCCGGTCTTACCGGAATCAGCGGCGATGCTCCCACAGTTGACGCTAATGGCGCTATCGTAGCAAAGGGCGGCGTTACTCAGAAGTTTGCATTCCCTCTCGGAGAGACATTCAAGGCAGGCGATGTTGTTGCAGTTACCGTTACAGGTAAGTTCAACTCCGACGCCGATGAGCAGATCAGACTTTACGGCATCCAGGACGGTGCTGATTCCGCTAAGACGGATATCGCATATGTTGTAAACGCAAAGGACGGAAAGTCATTCTCAGTGACAAAGCTTCTTACCGTTAACAACAACTCCGAGATGAACTATCTCCTTGTTGCTTCCGGTGGCTGGGGCCAAGTAATGAACGATATCGTTATCAACTCCATCAGCGTTAAGAAGGCAGCTGTTATCGACAACAAGTCAGTGATCGGCATCAACGGTGCTGCTCCTACAGTTAATGATGACGGTGTGATCATAGTTAAGGATCAGGCTAACAAGTTTGCATTCCCTGTATCCGATGTTGATCTTTCAAAGAACAGCAAGGTTACAGTTGCTGTTACCGCTAAGTTCAAGAGTGCTGACGATGCTTCCTTCAGATTCTACACGATCAAGGACGGCGCAGATTCTGCTTGCTGCACTCCTGTTTATGTAAACAATCCGGGAACAACGGATGAGAAGACCATCTTCGTTGAACTCAACACATACAACGACGGCAATCAGCTCCTTGTTGCAGGATCAAGCTATGGCGTTACAATGAACAACATCGAGATCAAGAAGATCGTTGTTTATGAATCACCTCTTGTAGCTGCACCTGTAAGCGATACAACTCCTAAGACAGGTGACAACTCCATGATGATCATGATCGTACTCTTCGGTATGGCTGCAGTAAGCGGCGTAATCTTCTTCAAGAAGAGAGAAGAAGTATAATCAAACATTGAATTGATCTTGGGCCCCGCATTTGCGGGGCCTTTTTATTAGCAATGTAGCAACAATTGATCAGTTCTTATTAAAAAATGGGTTGTTTTATAAAATCTTAAGAATTATAATATTTTCAGTTAGTTGAGGAGACTTATGACGAACAGAAAATTTATCACAGCAATTGTTTGCTTAGCATTATCAACATCAATTCTATTCGGTTGCGGCAATTCTGCAAACAAGGATAGCGGAGCATCTACTCCCACACCGTATATAATCACGGCAACACCGACACCGAAGCCTACGGCGACGCCCACAAACACGGCAACGCCGACACCCACACCGACAAATACTCCGACTCCCTGGCCGGCACTTTCGGTTAGAGGACTTGCAGAGTATTATCAGGATCTTTTCCCGATCGGTGTTGCGATACCGGCTCATGTTTCGACCGATTCGAGATATAAGAATATTCTGGTTAACAACTTTAATCAGATTACACCCGAGAATGAAACGAAACCCGATGCGATATTGCAGGAGAGCGCAAGCCGTAAGGGATTGCCCGAAACATATACTCACGCGGCTGTTTCTTTTGGCAGAAGTGCGAATATCGTTAAATTTTGTCAGGAAAACAACATGCAGATGAGACTGCATACTCTTGTATGGCACAGTCAGACACCGGCTTGGTTCTTTACTGAGGATTATACTAAAGACGGAGCTCTTGTAAGCCGTGAAGTAATGCTTCAGCGTATGGAGAATTACATAAAGGATGTCCTTGAGTATTTCGACACCAATTATCCCGGCCTCATCTATGCGGTCGATGTCTGCAACGAAGCCTTCGATGCGGGCGACGGAGATGAGAACGGCATAAGGAAGAAGAACAATAAATGGTATGAGACGGTCGGACCCGATTATTATTACCAGGCATTTGTATTCGCAAGGAAATATGCTCCCGATTATATGAAGCTTTTCTACAACGATTACAACTGCTCGAGCAAGTATAATCAGATGATAGCTCATCTTGCGCAGGCAAAGGAAGAGGGCCTCATTGACGGTATCGGCATGCAGTCGCATCTTTCCATTACCGACAGGGTCACAACAGCTTATCTTCTTGCCATGAAGAAGTTCCTGAATGCAGGTTATGAGGTTCAGGTAACCGAGCTCGATATCGGAATGGACAGCAAGACCGATTCGAATATGACCACTCAGGCAAGAAAGTACAAGGTGCTTTTCAGTAACCTTATTGAATTAAAACAGCAGGGTTACAACATTTCAAGCGTCACCGTCTGGGGACTGACGGACACACTTACATGGCGCACGGGTAAATACCCGCTTCTATTCGACAGCAGCTTGAATCCCAAAGCAGCCTACTACGGCGTGCTTCAGGATCCGAGCATTCCTACTATAGAGTAATTCTCTTATCTTCATCTTGGGAAAGGCATCCGCTTCGGCGGGTGCTTTTTCTTTATTGTAATCATCCCTAAAATATGTTAGAATTCTTCCGTTTGATGAGTTTTACAATTTCGGAGTAATACAAAAATGATACTTTCATGCAACAAAATAAATAAAAGCTTTGGTGAAAAGGAAGTATTAAAGGATGTTTCCTTTCACCTGAACGATAATGAAAAGGCGGCCATCATCGGCGCGAACGGAGCGGGTAAATCCACTCTTTTCAAGATCATCCTCGGCGAGATGAGCGCGGACAGCGGAGAAGTGGTATTTGCAAAGGATTCCACCTTCGGCTGCATCTCGCAGACGCAGAATCTTGAAAGCACAAACGGCATTTACGAAGAGCTTTTCGGAACAAACAAGACCCTACTGGATCTTGAAAACCGCATAGAAAAGCTGCATAAGGAGATCGAAGAGGAATCAAAGAAGAACGGCGAGAGCGAGGAACTCAAGAAACTCTATGCCGACTATGAACGCTGCAACACGGAGTTCGACAGAATAAACGGTTATGCATACAGAAGCGAAGTCACGGGCATCTTAAAAGGTCTTGGTTTCCGTGAGGACGAATTTGACAAGAAGATAGATACACTGTCCGGAGGGCAGAAGACAAGAGTTGCACTCGGAAAACTCCTGCTTATGAAGCCGGATCTTATCATGCTCGACGAGCCTACGAACCATCTGGATATGAATTCGATCGCGTGGCTTGAAGGCTTCCTTGCAAACTATAACGGAGCGGTCCTTGTAATTGCGCACGACCGTTACTTCCTCGACAAGGTCGTAACGAAGGTCGTTGAGATCGAAAACCGCAAGGCGGTCTGCTATCTCGGAAATTACACACAGTTTGCCGAGAAGAAGGCAGAGGTGAGAAAGGCTCAGCTGAAAGCCTATATGAATCAGCAGCGCGATATCAAGCATCAGGAAGCTGTCATAGAAAAGCTCAAGAGCTTTAACCGCGAGAAATCCATAAAGAGAGCGGAATCCAGAGAGAAGATGCTTGATAAGATCGAAAGGCTTGAAAAGCCTGTTGAGATCGATGATGAGATGAAGATTTCATTTCATGCATGTGCGGTCAGCGGAAACGATGTTCTGACTGTTAAGGGACTATCGAAGGCCTATGGGCAGGAACAGCTTTTCAGCGATCTGGACTTTGAGATAAAGCGCGGCGAAAGAGTTGCGATCATAGGAAACAACGGCACCGGAAAGACCACCATACTCAAGATCATAAACGGACTTGTGCCTGCGGATCGAGGTGAGGTCAAACTCGGCGCAAAGGTGAGCATAGCATATTACGATCAGGAGCATCATGTATTAAATCCCGAGAATTCTCCGTTCGAAGAGATATCCGATGCCCATCCGCTGATGGATAACACTGACATAAGGAATGTGCTTGCCGCTTTCCTTTTCACCGGTGACGAGGTATTCACACCTATAAAGAACCTTTCGGGAGGCGAGCACGGAAGAGTGTCGCTTGCGAAGCTTATGCTTTCTAAAGCCAACCTTCTTATCCTCGACGAGCCTACAAACCATCTGGACATAACATCGAAGGAGATACTCGAGAATGCGCTGAATTCCTATGAAGGTACAGTGCTCTATGTATCTCATGACCGTTATTTCATAAACAAAACTGCCACGAGGATACTCGATCTTACCGAGAGAAAGCTTGTGCC
>JAEEGL012009825.1_pt1 | contig 37217 bp, 37 predicted proteins | sample 9134231 | NCBI WGS metagenome assembly JAEEGL01 (sample SAMN16246548, study PRJNA631951) | gut metagenome | biome: gut microbiome; feature: rumen; material: fiber-attached | host: Bos | place: Iran: Karaj | collected 2018-10 | reverse complement strand
TCAAACCCGGGAGATAGAACGTGCTGTTCTTATAGAAACCTCGCGACACCTCGAATCCCGCTTTTTCGACCAGTTGATTGCCCAGTTCCCAAACATCTCCAGTGCCGTTTGCGGGCAGCAGGAAGCAATCCATATCTGCAGATTTCCTTCGCGTGGGTTTAGGGTAACACTCGGCGATCACATAGCCTTTCAGCACGTAGGTTCGGATGGCATGGTTCGCAAACAATTGCGCCATTTCGCAGGCAGATTCCCATTGTACAGCGTATTGTTCTTCGTCCTGCAGCACCGAACCGATCAGCTGCATACGATCCTTTTTGAGGGGCCTAAGTCCTGAAGGGATCTGATCCAGACCATCCAGCTCAATACCCAAAAGCCCCTGCTGTTCTGCAAGGGCTTTGATGGAACTCCAGTCAAACGACTGAGGAAGGTCGCCTGCGTGACGGCCCAGCCCCAATCTTACCAGCGAGAGAAATGCTTCCTGAACAGGACTAGTCATCCTTTTAGCCGATAATCGCGCTCTTGATAGTCTCAACTATGTACTTGACGTCATCATCCGTCACGTAAGGTCCTGCTGGCAGGCACATGCCTACCTTGAAGATGGCCTCTGAAACGCCGTTCAGATAGCACGGCACTCCCTTATAGCAAGGCTGTTTATGCATGGGTTTCCAGACGGGGCGGGCTTCGATGCCGGAGGCGTCCATGTAGATGCGGAGGGCTTCGACGTTGTCGTTGGGTTGGCAGTCGGTCGTGGCGGAGTCGGCCATGTGAATCACGCCCGCAGCACCGCCAACAGCGCCTTTGACGATGGTCTTGTAGGCGTTCTCCTGGCCCTTGATCTTGACGGAGGGATCCAAGGTGAATGTGCAGAGCCAGTAGTTTGAATCGTATTCGCTGGTTGCGGGTTGCGAATGGACATGGACGCCTGGCACGTCGGCCAGCAGTTGTTCGTAGAGTTTCTGGACGTGCTTGTGATGGGCGATGTGTTCGTCGGCTACTGTCATTTGGCCGCGGCCAATGCCGGCGCAGATGTTCGAGAGGCGGTAGTTATAGCCAATCTTCTCGTGCTGGTAGTACGGATAGCTTTCGCGATACTGGGTGGCGTACATCATGATTTCGCGCCACTCATCTTCGTTCGCTGTAATCAGGGCGCCGCCGCCTGAAGTCGTGATCATCTTATTGCCGTTGAAGCTCAGCACGCCGTACTTGCCGAATGTGCCGAGGACTTGGCCGTTGTAGCGTGAGCCGAAGCCCTCGGCCGCATCTTCGATCACGGGAATCTCGTAACGGTTCGCAATTTCCATGATGCGGTCAATCTGGTACGGCATGCCATAGAGTGCCACTGGAACAATCGCTTTGGGCTTCTTGCCTGTCTTCGCGATCCGGTCCTTGATCGCTTCTTCCAACAAATCCGGATCCATGTTCCAGGTATCTTTCTCCGAATCGATGAATACCGGTGTGGCGCCGAGATACGTGATCGGATGCGAAGAGGCGCAGAAAGTGAAGCTCTGCACCAGCACTTCGTCGCCCGGGCCAACGCCACAAGCAATCAAGGCGAGATGCACGGCAGCTGTGCCAGCGCTCAGCGCCACCACGCGTTTGTTTTGGCCGACAAAAACCTCAAGATCTTTTTCAAATCCGTTCACATTGGGGCCCAGAGGGACAACCCAATTGGTATCAAAGGCTTCCTGGATGAAAGCCTGTTCCTTGCCGCTCATGTGAGCCAGGCAAAGGTAAATCCGTTTGCGTTCTGACATTATTGTTCAAATAAGTTATTTTCTTTTTGTTGCGCCGCATGCCCGCACCATATCGTCTTCCCTACTCCCAATTCCAGAATTCGCTTCACCGATTCTGCCGCCATAGCCTTGTCGCCGCCAGGGAGGTTCGTGATGACTTTCTCGCCGGGGATATAAGCATCGCCCGTATAGAGGCAGTCCCCTATTTCGAACGAGAGGCAGGATGGATGATGGCCGGGTGTCTGATAAACCCGGGCTGACAAGTCGTCAAAAAGCGGAACGCTGTCCCCTTCCTGCACCAGCAGCACGTTTTCAGGCGATACGGCTATGGGGGTTTCGTGATACCGAGACAAGTTACGCCGGGAGTCCGCTAAGGCCTCCAGCCCCGCTTCGTTCGTCACGACTTGACAATGCGGAAAGTGCCGCAGCAGCTCCGGAAGGCCGTAGATATGGTCGAAGTGTGCATGGGTCAGCAGCACACCGGCAATAGCTCGATCTCTAATCTGCGCCAACACTTTATCGATATCGCCGCAATCGACCAGCCACACAGACGAGAAATTCGAATCTCCGAGGACGTAGGTCCTTGAGTTGAAGATGTTGTTGGTGATGTCAAAAAGCATACACATCCCCAAAGAAACACTAAAACAAAGATCCAGAAAAGGAGGAAAGCGGATTATGGATATCAACGTGAGTGACCGCGAATCCGTTTTCTTTTGCCAGAAGGGACATTGCCTTAGAAGCATTCGTATCGGCGGAGACAAAATAAAGAGCTCCGACAGACGAGGCCTGAGCGAAGATCTTCGTATCATTAGGAATAACCAGCCTCTGTTCCGGTTTGAACTCGCCTGTTTTCTTTGCCTCAAATAGCGTTCGGGCATAATTCCCAGCCTTTTCCGCATGATCGAGATTGAAGGGAGTAATCCTCACACTTTGGAAGGGCAATTGCTCCAGATCCCCATGCACGCAATACTCCGCCACCGCAACCGTGGAGACATAAAGCAGAAAACCATTTTGAAGAAAGTACTGATAGTATGCCTTGGCTGATTCGTGGAGAGTTTCGTCTTCTTTCAGTAATCTGATCAGAAAACTCGTGTCCAACATCGCGATTCTCGGTTGCTCCTTATTGCTCATAATCACCTCTCATATCCGATAAAAAGCGTTCAACATCTACCCCAGCCCATGATTTGGACGCCTTGGCAATGAGTCCATTCAAATATTGTTCATCATACACAGGCTTGTATCCCTGAAGCGAAATTAGTTTGAGAGATGACAAGTCAATCTCTCCCGTAGCCAAACTTTGTTTAGCTTTTGCCCGTACGCCAAACTCTTTATACAAAAGGTTTTCTTGGACGTTCTTCAAGTATTCCTTATCTGAATCAATAGTAACCTGACCATACTCTTTGGTATCGAGATGGATATTGGACTTATCCTTGCCCCCGGCATCTGTCAGAGTACCGTAAAAATACACTTCGGCATCAACCCAGATTTCCTCTGAACGGCGATAATGTGTATGGGGTGTTATTCTCAACGCCTCGTCATGCCACTCAGATGTGCTGATGACAAACTCGTAATTCATTGAAATGGCATCTGCCTGAAGCTTCTCTATGGCTCTGGCTATAGGCAAATCAAGTTTATCAATGGAACCTGTCTCAAGGATATTTGCCAAAACTGCAGATATTGCAACTATTGTCTGAAAACTGGTTTTAAAAACATGGCGGACCGATCCCTTTTCGATAGAATACGAGATTTCGGGTCGTTGTTTCTTGTTTCCGGAAAAGAGGATGGCCTCAACAGTATCAAATAGCTGAGCTATCTCCTTGATATCATAATGATCAGGAGATAGTTCCAGGACCCCTTTGCTACCGGACACTCTTATCTCTATGGTTCCTCTTTTATCCATTCAGTTTATTTAGTTCGCTGCAAATATAATAGCAACTTTTCTAAAACATTTGACAAAAAGGCAATTTATGCATGCACGGCACCGCTATATCTTTCTATCATGCCGATGCGGACATTCCTCCACGCACCATCCTCCACGCTTATCACAATGAAAAACCTGCCACCAGTTCCTCAATTTCTTCTCAACGGTATCTGATAATTTCATAAAAGATTGAAGTTCTTTTATTATTCTGTTGAGCTCCGAAGACACGTATTGATACTCAAGATCATTGGCTAATCCGATATCAAGATTGAGAATCTGATCCAACTTGTCCAACAATTCTTCGGCCTTATCAAGACAGATTGACAATGAATTGGCTGATTTGATGATGTCTATGTAATCTTGCATATGATGAATATCAATAGAACCATCCGTAAGAATAGCATCAAGATTACCAATGTTTTGTTTATGTTCCTGAAGGCTTTCAGCAGAGTTTTTCAATACATGAAGTTCATGGGCGCAAATCTCCAGAACAGAAAAGCCCATCCTATCAATGATAAGATGTTTGTAAACAATCTCTTTAGAAATACCGTTATAGATAAAATCATCTATCAACACATCTATTATCGACGACTTCTTAACGCTTAGAATTACTTTAGTCCCAATATAGAGAAGGAACAGTAACGCTGCCAAGCATACTGCCAATTCAAAATCAGGTGATCCTAGAATCGGTCCGGTAACTTTTCCGAAGGATTGCATCCAGATAAAACATAGAATGAAGGCTAGAAATGCATCTACTATGCGTTCTGTTGTCAGATTTGGAAACACCACGCCTTGCGGGAAAGTCCTAACTATCTTATCCCTATTAATAAAACATGACACTAAAACAAACAAATATGACGATGTTGAAACCAACCATAGTAGAGATACCAAATTCAAGGGCTTTGATTTGTCAACAAGAGGAAGAGTAATTGAACATCCAATAGAACATACGAGAGCAATAACTAGGTATGGAATTGGAATAACGTCTCTCAGTTTCGTTACTTTTTTAAAATCCACAGACCTTTCTCTACCAGTTATAGCAAGAATTATTAGAATAAAAGGACGATAGCACATAAAAAAAGAAACAATTCCACTGAACAAATAGCACAGTCTTCTTATGTCTATCTCGTTGTTCTTATTGCTAATTATAGAATATAACGCACAAGCCACAGCAATAAAGGCGCCCCCTATTGCCCATAAATTCCAACCCTGGTATGAATTAAGACTATCTTCTCTCTCCCGTTCCGAATACAAAAAAGAAATGAAGTCGGCATCCGAGAGTTCTGTTATCCTCTTATTCTTGTCTTCTAAGCTCATTGTTTATTTTGAGGCTTTGTATGAATCCTGACCACATAGAGCGGTAGTTTCTCCATAACACACTCAACAGAATAACGGTTCATAGATCCATCTCCTTCTAGGCACTCGATATAATCCAGACTTGGATAGAATCTGGCTAATACAGGTTCCTGTTTTTCTGGACATTGAGTTTTGAAATGCTCGAGAAGCGCGGATGTAAATATACGCTTCTTAAGGGAATCATTAGCGTTAAGCCAGGCAGCAGACCATAAAAACAAACTAAAAACAAGTGCGACAATAGCACAGATGGCTTCCCTCATAATCAAAGAGCAAATGCCACCCGTCAGAAACACCAACACAAAAATGCCATAGAATGAATGAAACAAGCATATGACGGCATTGTACTTTTCTATGGTTAACACAAGGTTTCGGTCTTTGTCGACCACTAATTTCTTTATTCTAGTTGAATCTGCCATGCCTCTTATGCAAAAACAAATTAGTTGTAAAAGCCTCTTTTGACGTATGGAAAAAAACACTAAAGATTAATTGGCTTTTTCCTTAACAATCCGTCAACCAAAATAGTCCATCAGACAGGCATCAATAAGGAAATAAACTCAAATGAAGGCAATATCAGTTGTGTCAATAATCAACAGGGGCGGGATTAGAAGTTCGAGGGCGAAAATATAAACCGCTGGCCTAATCAATGAAAATACTGCGACAAAAAGCCATCAAGAGCATTTTGCCGATTTGTTCTTGCAGAATAGTCTGTAGCGGCTCTTACACCTTTAGAATAATCTATTATATATTGAGGGTACGCCTCAGATTCATCGTTCTCTAGATCCAAAAAACCATTTACGTTATTGCTAAATTCAAGTAAAGCATTTAGGATACTAGATCTCAAATCTTCATTCAACGTTAAATTATCCTGCTTCTTACATAATGAATAAAACAAGGTATAAAAGTCCGTTTTATTACTCCAACGAGAATGAGATAGCTCCTGAGATATGGGTTGCAGAAACGCCAAAACTCTATTGAAAGTATTATTCAAGTAATCTTCATATGGAAAACTCATCTCCGCCTCTTGGTAGAAGAGTTCAACTCTATCCTTTTTATTCTGAATACCCTCTATGGCCAAAATGCACAGTTCACTAATATACTCTTCATCTTTCATTCTTTTCACATCATTTGGAGTAAATAAATGAAGTAATCCCCAGAAATTTCTCTCGGATAAGTCGGAAACCAACTGAATGAACGGGCCAGAATAAACAGCTTTTCTTAGTTCCTGAGTATTAAGTGAGACAACATTTCTGTTTAACCGTTTGAATATCTCTCTTATCTCAGAATCCTCCATAGGTGGCAATGATCTTACCACAAAATTATAGCTAAAAAAAGCACGTTTCTGATCAGGTGTCAAATCCTTTAAGTGTGCTCCATTAAACTGCGGGCTATCTTCCTTGTTTAATCCGAACTTATCGTCGAGGAAATCTAAAACAGATCGCATTCTCTGTTGACCATCAACAATTATATAGTTCGAATTGCCGTCCTCATCCACAACTTCCTGTATATACAATTCGGGGATGGGATATCCGTTCAATACGGAATCAACAAGATAACTTTTCTGCCTTTCCGTCCATACAGGATTCCTCTGGAAAGGAGGTTTCATCTCTATCTTCCCAGCCTTGTTCATATCGTTGAACCAAGCGATGTTCTTCAATGAAGTGCTTAAAAATCTTTCCATAGGATATTATTTTACTTTAATATGACATCTTGTGCCTCAACCCCTAGCATACGAGGCAGGTTATTCTTTAGGTTATTGACATGATAATCTATGAGAGACTTATGATCCTGATATAGACGGAAATGAATATCTCTTCCACCAAAAACAGGTTCATTACTAATCGATGCCAACACCGAACCCCAATCTTTTCCAAAAGGCAAAATAGGAAGAATGAAGTCTGTGGCGATTGTCCCATCAAAAACGAAGTGCTTTCTATGTTGTTTAATGGCGTTAATTTCTTTGTTTTTAAGCGTCGACATGTCTATTTGCCTCATCCACCTCCACGCGACATTAAAATGATGGTTTGAAACAATAGCAATATCAATATCAGAATTTCCATCAAACTCTTTAAAGTTCTTAGAAGGATTCAGGCTAAAACCAGTACAACTACTTCCGACAAACACTACAGAGCACATATCTATCGAAATACCGCGAGCAATCAAGGACTTGATACGCAAATACTCTTCTTTATTACCATTAAAAACAGAGGGGGTCTTTTCCACTATCCATTTTGACACGACAATTTCATACGATTGCTGGGCACAATCAGCGATTAACTCGTCTAATATTGCTTGGTCTACTCTCGCCATAGATTCTTTGGGTAACAAATAGCAAGTTCAACACGTATATGGCTCAGATTACTCCCATTCCCTCACCCATCGCCGTCATCAGGCATCCACTTGCTCTATTGATTCCCCCCTCACCTCACACTGAACCCACCATCCACAAACAAATTAGTCCCGGTAACCCACCGGCTTGCATCACTAAGCAGATAGATGCAGGCATTTGCAATGTCTGTAGTTTCGCCCAGGCCCAAGAGGTGCTGGGCTTCGAGGGCGGCGCGTTTCTCGGGATCTTTCATGTGGGGAAGGTTCATATTGATTGGTGTGCAGATGGCTCCGAGCACCCATTCCATTAAGGCACGGAGCCAGGTGATATCCGTGAAGTGCTTAAATTTCCAGCGTGCGCGCCAGTAGTTCCCGGCCAATTGGAATTTCGCCTTCACTCCGTGGGCGTCTCATGCAAGTCCAACGGTGCCCAGATGTCAGCGAGCATCATCTTATCTACCTGGGCCAAAGAGTCTTCAGAGAGATCACCGACAAGATAGTGCCCCAGTCAAAGATAAGAGTCATAGAACTTTCTGACTCACCATTACCGGAGGGCGATATAACCACGTCCCTTCAAACCTCATCCTGTATCACCGAACCAATGCACTGAAGCAGCTCTTTCGCTCTTTTTAGGCGACCTGCCATCGATGTGCAATTGCTCTATCCCGTCTGCCATAACGGCAAGAAGCCCTTGCTCTGAAGCAAGGGTTTCCACAGTTTCCCAATCAGCTTTTTCTGGCAAGGAATCTACTGATTTTCCAATCCCTAACCTTACTAAAGAGAGAAAGGCTTCCTTTGATGAATCCAATTTAGATGGCTTAGCCATTAAAATGTGAGATTATCGCGTTGTATGTATTTACCACTTCCTCCCAAATATCCGGTTTCGTGCCCGTATGACGAAGGTTTTGGCGTAGCGTGGGAGGAAGCGGGTCAGGTAGAGGCGAGGGCTATGTTGGAGAGGGGCTGCTATCGCGAAGTCTCTTTGAAGCAGGTCAGTATCTTTCTCCATAGTTGCGCGGAGAAAGTAGGCATCATTCGCCATGTTTTTATCGTGAATCACTTCACACCACATTCGGGAATCAGGGATTTGCTCTATTCTTACGCCTGGAATCTTCACGAGATAATAGTGACTGTCAAATCCATATATTGTCATTACACTCGTAGAAGAAACAATGATCCAACCAACTCCCTGTGCGCACTGGCAAACCAGATTTGTCACGGTTCCATAAACACAGGTTGAAGCGCGTCAATATAAAATGCTGAATCACTCAGTTATAAAGAAAAACTATAGTAATTTATAGCGTCCCTGCTAAGTAGTTAAGGACATACTGCTTTTCAAAACCTTCAAGATTTCGTCCAACCTTTCGTGCATCAGTTTTGAATCGGTCATTATACATATCAATGATACGTGAACATACAGACGCATCTATATCAAGCATTTTGGCAAGAGCTTCGAAAACGACTAAACCAGTAGGGATATCTTCGGTGACATAACGAAGTTGAGGGACTGAATTTTTCTGATAAGTGGGTGTTCGTCCAATAGCTTCACTAAGGCTCTCACCTTCTTTCCGTATTACACCATAAGTAATATCTAACCAGTGCTGTGCTGAAAGGACACAATTATCCAAAAATTCCGTGAATTCTTTTCGTATGCGGCGAAGGATATCTATGTCTTCTGAACTTTCTTCTTCCAAAGCGCGGAGTCCATTAGTAAGTTTGCGCCATATATCTTCGCGTGGATTCTCTTTAAGTCCAAATGTACGTATACCTATTGCGTGCGCTATCTGAAGTCGTACCTGATCTATCTGTTCCAACACCTCTCCCACTTCGGGGCGATCAGCAATACCATCCATATAAAAAGAGAACACTTCACCCGCTTCCTTCCGCCTATTTATTTCATCAATGTTCAACATATATGTCGCACAATGGAACACGCCTCCAATATTGTTAAGAGAAGTCAATGCCGGCACATTAGTAAGAGCTGCTTGAGGAAAGAGTTCTCGGAGCATATCAATCTGAATCTTATTGATTTCTCCTTCAAGAGAAGCAACGTAAGTCCGCTTTCGACGCTTAATAAATGCCACTTCCGGTTTAGGCGCCTTACACGAGTATGGACATGTCGAGAAGCATACGATGGGATAACGATCCCCAACAATCTTCCACATATATGGCGAGGCCATACTTCTGGATGGTGATAGGATAATGGGGATCCTGCGCCGCCAAATACCGCAGTCGCACATCTCCTTGATAGCGCCCTCATGAAAAGTGGAGGGTAAGGCAATAATAATAAGGTCGGACTTGTTAACAAGCAACTGCAGGTCATGAGTCACACAACTCTTTCCAAGCTCAACAAATCGCGAGGGCTCTTTGTTTGAGTTTTCTGGGCGCTCGAGATACAATCCGCCCAAGCAGCTTATGACATCCACCACCTCTTTCCCGTGTTCTGTGGGTCTTGTATATCCGACCACCTCGAATCCCCTTCCAAGATAGTCGGCCAGATATGCACGACCACTTTGGGAACTGATCCCATAGATACCGATAGTCATGTGCGTGAAAGTATTTTACTTGTTTATAAAACCATTCATGTCAAGTTGACAACAATAATCCAACCTTTATATCTTACAACCATCTCCGATCTAAATACTATATCGGGGTATATTTAAAAATGAATAATATCCGTCTTTTTTTCTTCTCATCCAATGGAGCAATACAACTCTATGAGACTTTTTAAAACCGATAATCTCATGTAATTTCATAGATGGAATATTATCGGGCCTGATGCATGTCCCCAATTTCTTATTCCTTACATCTTTGAAATTCAGGTTCTTAACTGTGTGGTATAAAAGATAGAGTGCTATCCCGTTCCTTCGATACCTTTCATCCACCTTAAGTTCTACATGTTCAAAGTCGCATTTTTTAACATTAAAGAACAGAGAGGTGTTATCTCGATATGTCCCATAATGCCAAGCTATTATCTCATTCTCTTTATTGACGACTACCCACACCTCCCCGCCAACCTGCAACATTTTGTCCACCAGATCTTTACACTTATATGAATCCTTGTTTTCCGATGTTAGTCTTATCAGTTCACATCCTTCAGGTAAAGGACGTAATAGTTTTTGTGCCTTTTCTAACAATTCCGTCGAATCCGCATATAATATATAATAATAATGTATTACATGCGTTATTCTCCTAATTATGCTCTTTATTTTCATATTAATGCTTTTAATTTCGGCCACCATAATCTTTCTGTTCCCATCATTTCAAAGGAGCATTGCCATGGGTTATGATTGCCTTCAATTATTTCAACACTGTTATTTGTAATAGCAATATCCCATCCAACGTATCTTACTTGAGGAATCCTCTTTGCTGCTTTAATTATGACATCAAGTACATGATTCCACATGGGTATTCGCATACCGACAACTAATTTATCACAACCAGGATGACAAAAATAATGATCACCGTTCAATTCGTTGATGCTGATACCTGGACCCTCAATAATACCATACTTGATAGAAATAGGATAATGAATACATAATCCATCAGTAGCATCTGTTATAGCATCCCCTATACCTGCACGATACTTGGCTTTTAAAACATGGACTTCTCCTTTCCCATCAATCATAGTGAATATCCTAAACGTACTAAGAGCAGTGGTTCCAAGATTAATATCATCGTGGGCAGATATACATTCTTCAAGTAACATACTATCCTTTACCAAATGGTCATATAAGGATAATAAATCCGATTCAAGCAATTCACTCGTTGAATATTTTTCAATTCCCCGGCCACACATTCCATCTACAGGTTTTGCTATGAACACTGGTGTCTTTTTACAAAATTCCTTGAATTCTTCAAAAGAAGAAATTGGCGCATAAAGCCATGCTCTTGAGACAAGGTCTTTGAGTAACGTTAAGGCTTCTGCCTTGTTTTCTAATAAGTGGATGTAATCAGGGTGATTTACTTTATTTTGCAACCAAACACCTCTTTTATTTGTAAAAAACCTCTTTTTTTCATACTTGGACAAGGCATAACCATTCCCAACAACAAAATAGTCTTCTGCGCTAAAAGTATAGTAAAAATAACTAATTACAAAATCAAAGAATACTTTGATCCATCCTCCCTTTCCAAGCCCAATATCATGCGCATAGGTTTTAATCTTACGTATTAAATTCAAGAATCTTCCAATCATAATAATCTTATTGAGTGAAACTTTTTTTATAAATATCTATTTATCAATATCTTAACAATGCCATATCGGGTACTTATTCGTTTAAGGAGCAGCCATACATACAATCCATAAATTTACTCTTTAATCCTATCTTATCTACATATTGGCTTAGGAATTGTCCCCAATTACCTTCAATCAGGACCCATCCATCATCAGTTAAAGCAAAATCCCACCCAATATAACGATGATGAGGCATACAGTTACGATGGATTTCCTCCACTAATATTTTTAATTCTTCCCAACGAGGGATTTTCCATCCAACAAACCTAATCCCGGAATCAGGATGGGTTTCAAAATGAATTCCATTTTCGTTATTACCTCCACTTTCAATGATGCCTGTATCAACATTAATACAACTAATAATCCCCCCCCCACCTGCATTATCGACAATGGAGCCTAAACGTCCTGTTCTTAATACTGGTTTTACAATTTCAAAACTTCCATCATGCAAAAAAGTCGGAACACGAATCGTATTTACACTTGATTGATTCCACTTGGCCATCTCTATAGACTGTGAAATACGCTCTTCGACGATATAGGTAGCACCCGCCTTCTTCAATTTTTCATAAGCACCATAGTCTGCAGTATCAAAAGTAATTGCCCCACTACCAAAACTACCATTCATTACCTTTGCAAATATCGCTTTCCCTTCAAAAACCCCCATAAAGGCATCTTTATCAGTGTTTGCATCAAACTGCATACACCTACGGTGGAAGTATTTTGAGCATAACTTATAAAAACCCATTTTATCTGTAAGTTCCTCAACAAACCGTTTCTCACCAGTTACTTTTATAAGGGTTCTGATTTTAACATTATCGCTAAGGAATGAGTTTCTATAAATATTATTTTTATTATCTTTAAAACCAAATAAAAAATACTCCTGCGGCGTTATTAAATACTTGTAATAGCATCTTTTAATATCAGCATAAAGAGATTTTTTTAATTGCAAATCATTGTTTTCCTCGTTACTAAGGAAACATGCAAATGCTTTTGATAATAATCGGTTATATGGGCCTACATTAAAAAAAACAAGCAACTTGTCTACTCCAAGTGCATGATACAGGAGAATACCCTTTCTTTTTATTCTTTGTTTAAATGTGTATGCCATAATAGATTAAGTGTTTGGATAAATAGGATATATTCTTTCCCTTTCAGTGATGATTCTAGGTTTATTATAGTCATCTACCACGTTGATCATACCATACTTTAATGGCTTAGTGATGAATTCTCCTTTGTACTTTGGATTGATGATTCCAGGGGCTGACATTATTTTCTTCTCGATACTAGATGCTATCACATCTTCATCGCCTACATATTGTGCAATTGCCTCCAATGGACAGGGCTGAAATTTGGGATGAAGTTTAGCTATCTCGTTGACCAACCATGTACTTTCCTTAATTAGATAGTCGCGACGCTCAGTAATGATTGGTACGTTCACTTCTTTCATAATATCGGCCTTATGCTGACGGAATATCTTCACCGCACGGCGAATCAATCTGGAACTGTCGATAATGTCTGCTGGACGTGCGGCATAGTTTGCTTCGCAATAACTCACAATGTGGATTATATGCGGATCCATGCACATCTGCAAGAAGGTACTGCGTGCTAACTGCCATTTGGCAAGGTTCATGTCGGCACTGAGCGACTCAATACCCGTGCGAGTCTCGCGAAAAATTGGAGCAGGATTTCGACGACTGAGAGAGATGCGACGGGCCATTTCTAAACCTGCCGACATCTTGGCTAAGTCGGCATAGTCGCCGGTCTCTTTGGGCTTATTAAACTGCATTTGAAGCACCATGTTCTGAACGCCACACATGGTCATGACCGCGCTTATGAGGGCATAACTAGTTACAATGATTGTATCGTGAGCCCAGCGGGAACTCCATTGGTTCGGGTCATTCATTTCCACTGGAATGCCGCATTTTGCCAGTTCTCGAACAGCAGCAAAATGCTCTCGGATACTGGGCCGCACCTCTGCGGGCCCACGCCCATCCAACTCGTTGAACCAGTATAACGGAACAGCCTGATGGACACCTCGCAACATGCCGGCGTCCAAACACTGATGAACGAAGTTCACAAGATCTGTAACATGGCAATAAGGCTTTACGCCAGGATAGTTACCTCGGCGAGACGCTTGATAGAGCGCAACGAGGTCCTCGAATGTCTTATACGGCACGCCGCCATCGTTTTTCAGTTGATCAAACATCTCGGGATGGCCGAAGTAACGTTGAGAAAGATCAGATGATCCAAGCGAAAGTTCATCCAACACGCGTGCCTCAGCAAGTTCCTTGATACCTTCAACTGTCGGCTTAATGTCTTTTGCCGGAATGCCAAAATGGCTGCGAAGAACAGGGAATTTAGACTCACGGATACGAATGATGTAATCGTTCATGGCAGCATTAGAGGGCACTTCGAGCGGTGGCTCATTTTTATAATCATCACCTCGTACTGCTTCGTCGGCTAACTGGTTGAAGATTTCAATACCTTTCGGCTCCAACTCCTCATGAACCTGTGCGATAATCCGCTCGCGATCATGCGTAATATCGAAGAAGTCAACTGTCTCCGTAACCCTGTCCAGTACAATTGGCGACGCTTTACAGAGATAGACAGGAAGCGGGAGTTCATGCACCTTGTCTTCCAGAATCTGGATGGTCTTAGGAAGGCCGGAAAATATGATCTTTACGTCGTCTTCGGGCTTTACAAGGCCCGTCTCATTAAAATAACTGATGACCTTGAAAAGCTCGTGAATAGCTACGTCTTCATTTTGGCGGTAGCTTAAACCGATATACTTAGGTTTATATTTATCGATTGCTTCATAGAAGGCCTGATAGTCCAGCGACGGCGGGAGGATAAAACTCCCGATGCCATCAAGTGCAGCTATCTTGCTGGCATTATGCATGCCTTCAGTATGAGGATCCTGAGCCAGCGATGTGGCCACAAAGAATCGGTTTCTTTTCATTATAAATGTATTATAGCCTTTGCGAATAAATCTCTCTCTTTAATATGTCCTCGCCATCTTTATCCAGCACAGTGATCGTATTCAAAACCTTATCTATTCTTTCCTCCAGTTCAGAAAAGGAAGAGGCTGAAACAAAAAAGGAACCGACCCGATCACTACTAGACTTTGGAGAGTTAACTACAGCCCCTGGCGATCTTGTTACAATCACTTGCATGATTACACCCGAAGCCAACATAGCATCTGTGCCTTCAATTTTGTTGAAAATGCCACCTGAAGTATATAAATGAACTCTGCTATAACACTTATCAGCCCGGCATATACTCACTTTAGGTTTCTTACCCATCATGGACTGAAGATTAGCAGAAAGAACATCAAAGCCCGTTACCATCTGAATGGTTTTATATTTAGCGCCTCCGCCAAGGCGGGCGGAAAACTCAATGACATTGATCTTATCGCCATCTACCATAGCTTGAATAAGCAACGGGGAATTATCCACCTCATAAGCTTGAGCTATTTTCGCAGCTATCAAATCCAGCTTCTTTTGCACATTCTCAGAAATTCCGGATGGTATTATGCTCTGGTAAATAACTTGCGTTGAATCGTCAACCCTGTATTTATTGAGCTTGCTAGACATCATGCATTGCACTTTGTCTCTAGTGACGTAATAGTCCAGACTGATCTCAGTACCTTCGGCAAACTCTTCAACGATAATAGTATGTGACAACGACAGGTCAAAGGCCGGTTGTGCATACCGCAACAATTCTTGTCGATTTAATACCTTTCTAACCCCTTTTGACCCATTACTATCAACAGGCTTGACCATTATTGGGTAACTTAAACCTTCATCACTCACATCCTTTATGTCTGAAAATGTCCTAAACCGGGTAGTCGGTATTCCACTTTCCAGCATCAACTGTTTCATGTACTTCTTGTTGGTCAGGTTGAGAACTTGACTTTTTGAGAGGTAACATGGAAGACCTAATTCCTCAGAAACAACGGCCATGGTCAGAAGAGGCTGATCACCGCATGCTGTCATGATATAATCCACTTTTTCTTCTAACGCGCATTTCTTGACAGCTGGAAGATCCATCGTACTGATGACATACTGTTTGTCTGCATAAGGAGCAGCAACCACGTCCTTTAGCATGTCTATTAAAATAACATAAACATCGGGAACTTGTTTCCTTAACTCCCTGATCAGTGCCGCCTGGTCGTTTCCGCCGGCGAGTACCATTACTTTTATCATTTCCTTAAATACTAATTCTAATTGTGACCATTAAACCCTCCGACAGTTGCTTCGCCTTCCTTGGCAATGCCCTCATGCCGCAATACTTTCACAACAGTAAGCCAAATGACTTTCAAGTCAATCCAGAGGCTTACATGATCTACATACCAAACATCCAATTTAAATTTTTCTGTCCAAGAAATAGAATTGCGGCCATGGCATTGCGCCCAACCAGTAATACCGGGACGGACTTCATGACGACGTGCCTGTTCAGGCGAATACAATGAAAGGTATCTGACGAGAAGCGGCCGAGGACCGACAATTGCCATGTCTCCTTTTAAGACATTGAGTATTTGAGGGAGCTCGTCGATAGAATACTTCCGGATAAATTTTCCTATTTTAGTCAACCTCTTTTCGTTAGGCAGCAAATTCCCTTCAGCATCCCGTTCATCCGTCATCGACTTGAATTTGATAACCTTAAATATCTTCGCATCTTTACCAGGCCGTTCTTGAGTAAAAAACACGCCTGCACCCTTATTAGCGAAGAACAGGATGATACCCACAATAATTAGGAACCATCCGATCAACAAAAGAGCCAACAATGAAATCAAGAAATCAAGAATTCGTTTAAAACAATGCTTATACATATAATGTCATTATATAATTATGCTCATTTTTTATATTTCGATTCATATGTGTTAATAAACTCATCAGGACTAACTCTTACCTTATAATAAGCTTTATATTTTTGAATCAATCTTTTAAATTCTGGCCATCTTCCCTTTTTATAGAACTCATTAGGGTGTCGAGTACATTCCAGAGCCATTGGTTGCAACATCACTTTTTGGACACGTTCTGTAATAATATCATTCTCAGCATGAATCAAGGCTTTATTTAGAATACTATAAGCCTCGTCGTTAAACTTATCCGTGAAAGGGGCTTTCTTGGGATCCGAATAACAGCGTAAGTGCGTATGATTATCAGCAAGGGATAGGCAAAGATTATAGTAACTCATTATGTCTTTAGCCGCATTCCCATAATAGTCATTCACAAACTGAGAAACCAATTTGTCAGTATCCTGGTCAGGATTCCACATTAATTGAGCCAACACCCAACACTTCAATTCCTCAAAAGCATTCCCCAACGTTCCACTTTGAGCCTCCTCGAACACCCCAATCACACCATGTTCAGAGAACGTCTTAAGGTTCGGGCCAAGGACCTGGATATTAGGAAAGGGGGTTAAGTAATTACTATAATTGACTATGTAATCCCATATGAAAACATTTTTAGTATGGCTACTCCATTCTTGAAGATCATTGATGAAAGCCGCATTCTTCTCGTTACATTCTGACGAAAGAGGATGTGCAAAACAACACTCAAAATCACACAATCGGATCACAACATTATCATCGGGTTTAATATTAGTGGGCGCTTGTCGCGTGTACTGGAAAGCAAAAGTTCCGATATACTTATTAGGATATCGTTTCTTGACCTCTCTAGCGACCTGATTTACAAACCACACCATCAAACCTGAATGTCCACCGTATTTCTGCTCTAATGCGACACATGACTTGCATGTACAGAACTTATTGTTATCATTCTGTGAAACATCATAAATCAAATAATTAGGATGCCGTTCAATAGTGGCCAATATTTCCTCTTTCACAATTTCCAAAACATCCGGGTTAGAAAGACAAAGTTGACCATCATCAATTCTTTTACCTTTCCGATATGAGAAATACTCTGGATGCGACTTGAAATATTTATTCGTAGGTAAGAGTTTTCCCATCGTATGCGTTCCCCAATAACAAGACGAAATCCCATACTTGTTTTGTTTATTGGAACGAACCGTATTCATCATGTTATGAGCTAGCCATGGGATATTTTGTGCGCAGTAAAAATCAGTGTACCTATATCGAATGCTCGCTTCCTCCGAGAGAGATATGTTCCCTAAAGTAAACTTTCTCTTAACAGGTATCTTTGTAAAATCAGGTGTGTACCACTGCACCCCGAAAAATTCCTGGAGAAATCTAAACACGCCATACATCGTTCCTCTTTCCCTCCCACCAAAGATGACCAAGTCATGGTTAACCTTTTGAACCGTAAAGCCATCAGAATCATCCGCGTAAGGTGTCACTCCCTTAAAAACGCTAAAACGCTTTTCATATCCGACGTATATGTTCCTCCGCCCCGGAGCAGATGAAATTGTGAAATCTGCCCCACTAATCTGCTCCAAATAATCTTCTAACTCTTCGGCTGCAGTATGTTCGGTAACCGAAGCACTTGGGGATACTACAATTCGATACGAAGTCTTGTTATTATTAAACAAAAAATCAGTCGCATTTGCACTAGCAGGTACAAACAAAAAAAACACAGCAAATACGAGTACCTCAACAATAAGTCTTCTATTAGACATATTCAAATCACAAACAGTGCTTCACAATAGTATCATAGGTCATTTGAACCTGATAATTCTGCCTTAGGAAAGCAAAACCTTTCTCACCCATCGCCTTTCTATCAGAGAGAATCATTTTGTCCAAAATAGCCGTAAAGTCCGCAACTGAATTACTTTCGCACCAATACCCATATCCATTTTCTTCAGCCAGTTTTCCGGTATCAGTATTTCGATCGGTCGCAGCAAGAATAGGCATTTTGTTCTCCAAATACGGTAGAAGACGCGAAGGAAAGTTGGGAATCGTAAAACGGTGATCTAAGAAAATGAGTCCCACGTCGCATGAAGCGACCAATGTATCGTAATCATCTTTAGGAAGGCTCTCCAGTACAGCGGCAGACTTCGGCTTTTTTGTTTCATACCATTCAACCACCTTTTTTCTTTCTGTACCGTTCCCCACGACAATAAAGAAGCAGTCATCGCGGTTGCAATTCGCATCTAAGCAATCTATTAAAAATGATATTCCTTGTGGCTTCCCAAGATTTCCGCCATATATAAAAATAGGTTTGTCAATGGGCAATCCATATTTGAAACGGACAGCTTCCTTATTAATATTCTTTACACTATCCGATTGAATCAACTCAATAGAATTCGGGGCGACTTCAACACGATCAGACGTTATCTCTGGATTATGTCTCTTTACATAGTCCACATTAGCCGGACTCATGCATCCGATATAATCGCTCAAGGAATAAAGCATCTTCTCCTTCTTTCGAAAAAAGCGATATAAAATACCCTTTAGTCCCGTCTTGGACATCATTCCAATATCCACTGCGTTCTGTGGAAAGATATCTTTTAATAGCAGATAGGTTTTAGCCTCCGGATTAGTCATTTTTAAGTATCTTAATACAGAAGGAAAAGTAATAGGTGGAGTGCTATACAAAATTAAATCAAAATGAATGCACGACAAGTATTTTTTAATTGCTCTCTTAAATTGATGTTCTACCAATACTTGTCCAATACCTTTTTCTATTGTATTCGTTTTTTGCAAATTCAACGTCTTTACGCCTAGAACATGAACCCCTTCTCGTTTGATTAGTTCAGTCGGTTTCCCCATACAACGCTCAAAAGGCGTAACAATGTATACCATGTGTCCTTCATCACGGAACTTACGCATTAGGTCTGTATAGATACCCCGATTAGAAATATCAGTAATGCGCGACATGGTAAGGAAAATAATATTCATGATAATCTGCTTTTGAATAAAAACGATGATAACCTTAAAGTGGAGAATAATTGAATGTAAAGTGCTAATGGTGTGAGAGCCGGAAGTATACTAACAATTAACCTTCCATTTTACCAAACAACTCTCTTATCCTTTCCGTCAATAAGGACATATCATCGATATAGTCGTCTTCACTTAGCAACATGTCTCTATTAGAAATTTCATTTACAGACGCAACATCTATCTGCCTAATAAAATTAGCGATAGAATCACCGGATTGATTTTCAAGAACAAATCCACAACGAAGTTCTTTTACTCGATCAGCTAAATATGTCCCTCCCGAAACCACAATCGGTTTACAAAAGCATATTGACTCATAAAGCTTATTAGGCTCTGCAATTCTTTCATTTTGCGAACTATTATCATAACAAGCCACAACGATATCTATCGCATTATAGATGGAAATCAAATCGTCAGGGCTCTTAAACAAACCATGGTATTTTATATTTTCATGTTTTTCGGCCAAAGCCAAAACTTGGCTAAGCCGATCTTTAGCTGCTCCGCCATAAAAATGGAACTCGTGCTGTGGAAAAACCTCACCTATTATTTGAGCAAATCTCAAAACCGTATTATATCTAATAGAACCGACAAAGGCAAACTTATACCTACATTCCGTTAGTTCCCTTGGCCTTCTATCTATATTTCTTAAGACAGGACTAACTTTGTTGGGTTGAATGATTATTCTATCATCTTTTACTTTAAAATAATCATTGAAACCGCCTGAAGTCATAACCGTTAATGAAGACCGTTTAATAATTATCTTATCCAATGCTTTGATTAAGAAACTTAACCTTTTGTATTTCGGGTAAGCATACGGAATATCTGAGATTTCATACACAAATTTAATATTTTTTCTTGCAAAGATAGAAACCAAGGATATTATTCCAAAACAATAATACAAGCAGTCAGTCCCATTATCCCTTAGTATCTGTTTTACGTCCTTTCGTATCGTTTTAAGATTAGCATAGAGCTCTCCATTATGCATTGTCCCTAACACATGGCACTCAATACTATCTGGATATTTATTAACGTCGTAAAGGCCACGATTATATCCATAAACGACACAGTTAAAACCAGATTTAGCTAGTGACGAAACCCTTTTTATGCATCTAGGCTGAGATAAACTCATTACGATGAAAACAATTTTATTGGAGCGTGCTTTCATGAAACTATCTTTCTATTAATCTTGTTTACCGGCATCGGATTTAAATATATCGTACTGAATATCAGCGCTTTCTGATTAAACAGGGAACAACTTAATGTATCTACCTTAATGAAGTACCCTTTTTAGATCCGAAATTCGCCGACAAAACACCATGTTATACTATCTTTACCATCTAATAGCCATTCTATCCTTTGATTCTCTTGGGATATTCTTGTTTAGAAATAGATAATACGATCATCATACAAATTGCCAAACAATTATCTATATAGATTGCACCAGATAAAAAACCTTTCATAATAAACTGTAGAGATAACATACCTATGACCATCAAAGACGTTCTCTGGGATATATGCCAATAAGCAATCTTCAAATCTTCATATAACAAATATATCCATACCAGGGCGCCTATTAGACCGAGCCCAATCAGTACGTCAAGAATTGAATTGTGCGAATAAATACCACTATTTAAAATAAACTGCTTTCCAAAAACCGGATTTTGAAGGAATATGTCAACTGCCTGTTTGTAAAGTATATTTCGACCAGAACTATCATCCTCATACATGGCTGCAGCCATTCGCTGTTCCATCATAGGAGATATTCTACCCAACAATTCGAGGATAGTTGACATGTTAATCCAAATAACCAGAATGATCGTTATCGCAATAAAAAACCCTAGAACCTTGTTCTTCATTCTGGAAAACATATACACAAGAAATACTGCGACCATAGTCACTAGCGGACCGCGACTAGCAGCACGAAGCATCAAGATAAACGATAATGACATCATTAAAATCAGAAATGCATTCCAGCGCCAATTTTGCGTCTTATGACATACCATCCATGAAAAGAAAATGATAAAAAGACTAACACAAGTGTGCCCGAAACTGATAGTATTCAATGCAATATTACCTTGTCCGCGGACCATCTCGTTATATTCCGCAGATATTAATGTATTCTGTGTCAAAGCAGTAACCCCTAACAAAATACAGCCGCCAACCATCATCCAATGTAGCAACCTCTCATAATCAATATAGATAGCACATCGCGTCATTGCCCATATGGAAGGTATTATTGAAACGAAAACATATTGAACGATAACTGTCTGAAAACCCGATTGTATATAAACATGTTTACCAAAAATATCTATAAGAATACGTATTAAATATACGAGCATAAAGACTATGTAGACTGTAACCGCGCCTCTGTTTTGTTTACTCTTTTTACTTATGGGTGATGTTACTATTAGAAACAAAGCTAAAACAAACAAAAGTACACGATATGGATAAGTCACCAGATGTGAGGCTCCAGCAACATCTGATGACAAGGGGAGCAATAAAGTAGTAAATAGTTGATATCCCAGTATTGATAAAAAAACAAACAATAATGCTACGAATGAGTATAGTTTATTCCCTACTTTAATCATAGTTAAATATTTATTTAATTTTAGCAAATTGCTTCCATCTTGACACAATAGAGTTCAATACACCATGCATTGAATTTTTCTCTTCTTGCGTCAATCCAAAATAATACACCAGAAGACAATAGACTATAGTGGTTACCAATACGGATAGGACAAGTCCAATCCACCCCGAGATATAATGGTTTAACAAAATACAAATGAAAAATGCGGCCAAAACCGGCGGTAATATTTTCAAAATAACCTGTTTGTAAAAAACATGGCGATTGAACTTTGAAATCTTGGATAATACTATCACTCGGCTAAAAGAGCCTAGCGTTTCACAAATAAGAAAGATAATGATGGCCACATAATCTGGATATCCTAACAACAAAAAAAGCCATGAAACAGGTAATGCTAACCCACGTACCAGAGAAACAATGATAGAAAACCACTTGATATTACCGACTGCCTGATTAGCAAACACTAACCCTCGTGTCAATTGCTCAGCCATACATGCCAAGATCATCAAGCGAGAAAACAAAACAGTTCCTTCCGGATAATCTTTTAACCAAAGTGTAAGAATAAATGGCATCATAACCAGCAAAGGAACGCATACAACAGACATTAATGCAAAACCGATTTTACCGGCTGTCATGGATAACCTGAACATCCTGTCGTGATCGCCAGCGCCGAAACTTTTCATTATTTGGGGCTTCATGGTTCCAACCGCAGAAGCAGAAACGGAATACATATGCCCGGATAATTGAGTGGATAATGCAAATGTAGCATTGGTAATGGGGCCAAAAAAACGATTCAGCATAATTGCATAGCCTTGCCGATTAACCACAGATCCTAACACATCCAATAAGGTCCATCCCACAAATCCAGTTACATGCCTCATTTCGCGAAACGTGGTTTTCTCATAAGAAATCTGCGCTTTATATAAATAAGTGACATATCCCGCAATTAGTATAAAGTCAACGACCGTAATCAACATTAACAATACCCCATAAGCAATCAACTTGTCGGAATACCAATATGTAATCACGATGGCTATTACTAATTTCAAAACACTATTCAGTATCCCAATTATAGAAGTATACCAGTACTTTTCATGGGAATTAATAAGGGCTCTATATGGGGAAACGATAATTTTAAGAACTAATGTAAATGTCACACAATGATAAACTACCTTTGCGGCGAACAGTCTATCCTCCGGAATATCAAGAAACCCATCAAAGATGAACAAACCAACAAATTCGATAATTATTGTCAGAAGTAATGCTATGGAACAATGCAACCAGAAACAAATCCTGAAAGTTTTTCTTATCTCATCGAGGTTATTCTTTCCAATACTAACGGAAATAAACCGCATAGAGGCCTGCGAAAGCGAAGTAGTAATAAAACTTAATAAGGTGACCGTTCCTCCAACAACATCATATATACCATAGTCAATCTTCCCGAGAGCCGCTAAAATGAGGCGAACAGATATCAATCCAATAACAACATTCAAAACCAATTGAACGTATTGGACAACAGTATTAAAAGCAACACGATTTGCCGTTTGCATATTTCGCCCCTTTAGTTCTTTATCCTTGACTCTAGATGTGGTACACTCCCTCTATCGGACAGATGTTATGACAGTCAAGAATTACTTTGTTCTTCAACTTATCCCAATTTTGCTTGATATGATCATGCTTTACCATAATGACCACCATATCTACTTCGCTGAGGAACTGATCGAAGTCTAGTATCTGGTTCGGCACAATCTCCTTGTTGGTAAAGAACGGGTCAAAAGTCTTGAGCGGACGGGCGAGGTGACGCTCCTGGATATCCAGCATCTGGAGTGTCGGGCTTTCACGCACGTCATCAACGTTTTCCTTGTAAGTCAAGCCATAGAGACCCACGCGACGGTTGTCGGTAATGTTGTGCGCCTGCATAATCTCGTGGATGCGCTCGAGGACAAAGACGGGCTGGTAGTCGTTGGTTTTCATACTCTCATCAATGACCTTGGCCAGTTGAGGATAATCACCTACAAGGAACCAGGGGTCAACACTGATGCAGTGACCGCCCACACCAGGACCGGGCTGGAGAATGTTCACGCGCGGGTGCATGTTGCAAATCCGGATGATCTCATAGACATCCATATTGTCGTGACGGCAGATACGGCTGAGTTCGTTGGCAAAAGCAATATTGACGGCGCGGTAGGTATTCTCCACGACCTTGGTCATTTCTGCGGTACGGATGTCGGTCACTACGATCTCGCCCTGGCAGAAACTAGCGTAGTAGCTCTTTACTTTCTCTCCGATCTCCTTGCTGTCGGCACCAATGGTGCGGTTGTTATGCAAGAGTTCATACACCATGTTGCCCGGAATGATGCGCTCAGGAGCGTGAACCAGATTGATGTCCTCACCAATTTTGAATCCATTGGCCTCGATGACGGGACGCACGAACTTGTCGATTGTGCCAGGGCTTACAGTGGATTCCACCACCACGGTCGCACCCTTGGGGCACACCTTCATTACCTCCTTCACGGCAGCCACCACGTAGCAGGCGTCTACTTTCTTGGAGAACTTGTCGTAAGGCGTCGGAACACTTACGATGTACATGTCGGTTTTCTGGTACTCGGTGGTAAACTTGATACCCGCTTTCACCGCAGCATCAAACAGTTCATCAAGTCCATCCTCTTTAAAGGTAGTCTTACCCGCATTGAGGGTAGCCACTAATTCTTTGTTGTAATCCGTTCCGATTACTTCCACTCCGTGAGAGGCCATCATCAGGGCCGTAGGGAGGCCAATATAGCCAAGTCCAATTACGTTAATCATAGTTAATATGTTTCTATTGTTTTACTTCGTATCTTTCTACTTCTTCGCCTTTCAGCGCTCGGACGATGCGTGAGCAAGCATTGCCATCCCCATAGGGGTTCACGGCTTTACTCATACGTTCGTAAGCGACCTGATCATCAAGCAGGGTGCTCACCTCGTTCACGATCAGGTCGTGGTTTGTGCCAACGAGGTGGACTGTGCCGCTCTTAAGAGCTTCGGGACGCTCAGTGGTGTCACGCATCACAAGAACGGGCTTGCCCAGGCCAGGGGCCTCCTCCTGGATTCCGCCCGAATCGGTAAGCACAACCGTGGATTTCTCCATAAGATAGACAAACTCCAAATACTGGAGCGGCTCAATGAAGAAAAAGTTATGATAGGCCGTAAGATCTTCGCCAAACACCTCATGAATCGGCTTACGCACATTCGGGTTGAGATGCATCGGATACACAAAGTCAACATCCGGGTACTTTTCGCTGAGATCCTTCATCGCAGTCACCATGCTGATAAAGCCTTCTCCGAAATTTTCGCGACGGTGGCCCGTAATAAGGACGAGTTTCTTACCTCCATCCAAGCGAGTTACGTCATAACCCGCAGCTTTGAGGACATTGATCTGCTCGTCAGCCAAGGACTTGTCGCTCTTAAGCTTTCTCACAACCATGTGGAGGGCATCAATCACAGTATTACCTGTAACGAAAATCAGCCCCTGCGCCTTCTCCTCAATAAGGTTCCTCTCACTAAGCGGAGTCGGAGCAAAGTCATAAGTGGCAATACGCCCCGTAATCTGGCGGTTCATCTCCTCCGGCCAGGGACTGTAAATATTGTGGGTCCGCAACCCCGCCTCCACATGTCCAACAGGAATCTGCTGGTAGAACGCAGCAAGAGCAGCCGCCGTGCTGGTAGTAGTGTCGCCGTGCACAAGAACCACATCAGGCTTCGCCTCCTTTAGCACATCACGCATCCCCGTAAGCACGCGCGCAGTAACATCGTAGAGATCCTGTCCCTGCTTCATGATGTTCAGGTCGTAGTCAGGCTTGACATCGAAAATAGTCAAGACCTGGTCCAGCATCTCCCGATGCTGCCCCGTCACACAAACAATCGTTTCAAAATCTTGAGGGTACTTCTGGAACTCTTTAACCAAAGGACACATCTTGATGGCCTCGGGGCGGGTTCCGAAAACGAGCATTACTTTTTTCATTATCAGTTTATCTCAATTATCGTAAAACAACTAGTAATATATCGAATAAATCTTTAATCTGCAAGAAAGACGGCACAAACATCAACTACTAGCCATCATGAACGGCATCTTCCACATAAACTAGGCGGGTTGTCAGTGACGAAAGCTTTCCAAGCCACTTTGTATTCAGGCTTAGGGTTAATCACTATTCCGCAAAAGGAGGCTGGAAGGTGTCATTGAGGACATCATAGATAACTTTCCTTTTAGGTGTGAAACATAACTTACGACAACGCTTCGGCATCATACTCTTGTTTGCTAGTCCTCTGTTCTCGGCCATCGCCTAAAGCAAGAAGAGACTCTTTATTATTGCCAATTCAGTATTGACGAGCGTCCTGCGAAACAGTTCATTAAATCGTACTCCATAAAAAGAAAAATGACGTAATTTCAGCAATAAAACGTTCTATTTGCCTTTCTTCTTTTGATTAATCCCTTCAATTATAGATTTCCAAGGGGGATTGGAGGAATTTCATTAACAATCAATTTGTTACAAAAGCATTACGTTACCCAATAGTCCCCAGTTGTTGTGAAACAAAATATAATTTCCGCTATTATTACTATGAATTCTACATCAACAAATCACTTTTTAATTTTTCCCTCTATCTTCTTTAGGCTGTCACTAATTGAATGCAGTTCGGACTTTACCTTGTCAATGGCCGTATCTATATCTTTTAGCTTAGAGGTGTCAGACAAGTGAAGTCCATTCTTAATACTTACCAGGTTTTTATTAAGTTCTCTGAGCGAACGATCCACCGTATTTTTCTCATCGGAAAGTAGCACATTATATGTATTATCTACCTCCTGGCTTATCGAATGTCGCTGATTAAGATAATTGGTATAATAACATGTTACGGGAAACTTCTGGTTCTTGAAGTATTCCCTGATATCATTAATACTATCCAAACTATATAAATCACCAAACATTTCGACGGCTTTTACTCCGTTATTGTCCTTTATTGAACTGCCTAGAGCACGATACATATATAAAGGAACATAATCGCTTTGGTTTGGTAGAAGCAGAGCTATGGAATTGAGGTTGTTAAAATGATTTATCAAACCTTCACCCAATGGAATACCAGCATTTCTTTCTATTATGTCCAAATTGTTGGGTATGTTCAGTTGGATATTTCGTGCCATCGAGCGCCCCACATTCGTAACCTTTAACAGTACATACTCATAATCGCTATACAAGGAAAACACCAACTGAGCTCCTTCGCTCTCTATCGCGTACGCAATTTGTTTTTGATTGGCTTTCAGCGTGTAGAAGGTAGCTATAGTCATAGCTATTGTTCCAATAGCACTCAAATACACTGGCCAGAAATGAAGCCAATCCGTTGCTCCTCCCACAATATCAAACCAACGCTCTCTAAGGATAAGCCAATTCATGGTAAATGGCAAAATGACAACAAGGAGGATAATGCCCACCAATACAATAGTAGTGTATTTTAACCACTGTCGCAACCTCATAATTTCTTATCCCTCTCAACGTTAAACCTTCATTTCTATATCTCAAAGATAACTGTACCTAATAGAATACTTCTCAACTGGTGATACTGTCCAATAAGGCAGTAAGGAGCACTACGCTTATCAAATAGATGCCAAAATAAAAGCTTTACCTTCTTGATTCTCAATAATCTTATAGGCTTTAGTCCTATTAAATGTAATCATTGTAGCATGATGAACACTGAGTATTAAGTCTTGCAATTTTTGATCAGTTTCCATCTTGACAACATTAACTCCAAGTTTCAACAAATCATCAATATGAATGTGCCTAGAATGGGAATATGTCAGTGAGTGACTACCTAAATAATTAACAATGTCATCAGCCTTAGTTTCGGCATCTCCTTGTCCAGCAAACATATTTTGCTTTAACCACTCCTTAACCAAAGAATCCGACCAAGTAATTGATTTTTGACACTCGCCAATAAGCGTAGGTGTATACTTATTGAGAATAAACTGCCATACTTGAAATTCAGGTTTCCCTTTCGCGGCACAGTCTACAGCATTATTAAACTCTTCAATAATACCATGAGCTCTATATGGTCCGTATTGAGGATCTATTGGTCCGAGGTTTGACTGTTTGCCCATGAGTATTTCGCTGCAAGATAGTGCTATCATTGTTCCCGCAGACATGGCAATTTGAGGCACAATAGCCCTAATATTATTACCAAAAATCGATTTCAAATAATACACTAATGATTCTGTTGCTGGGACCTGTCCGCCAGGAGTATGGAGAATAACATCCAGTCCTTTTGCTGTATCCAAATTATGAATACAAGTCATAAATCCTGTTTTATCAGTGTCATTTATTCCAAAATCTAAGGTGGCATTAGCGGTAGCAGTAGCACCTAAGAAATTAGAATAGTAGAGAATCACATTTCTTTCGGTATAATCTGAAAGTTGTTTAAGGTAGTTCCTCCTTATTCCATCTATCGTCAAACTAGAAGAATTTACCTCCTCCAGAATCTCATCCCATGCTGGCATAATTATAATAAATTTATGGTTTTATTTGAAAAAATGGTATATAAAACCACCTCCTTTTGAGGGTCAAAATCACAGTTATGCTTCTTTTGAACGGACTTAATATTATACTCCCGATAGAAAGCTTCCGCCTTTTTTTCAGTTTCTTTACGAATCTTTTCTAACTCTGTGTCTATTGCCCTTGAATTACTCATTTGTAAAGTGGTCTCAATCGGTTTAATTAGGGATTGTCGTTTAATGATTTCTGTCTGAGTAGTGCGGTGACATTCCCGTTGTTTGCTGCCGCATCATACTCGTCATTTGTTTTCTTTTATTGTTTAACCCGGGCCTCTCCACCCGGTTTTCTCGTTTCATTTGTCGCAGACAACGAAGTTCTCGTATGAGGACTCCGCAGGATTACATTCGAGGCATCCAACTACGCCGCTTGCGCCTGTCGTTGCTCCACCAGCCGTTCCGCGAGATGAACAACATTCGCGGTGTGGATGCCGAAGAAGATGTATAGGATCTCCGTCTCCTTCCTTCTGGCTTTGATCCGCCGCATCGCGTAATGCTCCTTCTGCGTCTCGAACGATCCTTCCATTGCCGTCGCCCTCACTCTTGCAAGTTCCCGTCTCACAAAGTCTTTCTCGTTCGGTTCCTTGAAGGGCTTCCCGCGCTTCACAAAGGAAGTCTGGATCTTCAGCTCCTTGCAGAGGTCTCGGCTTGCCGTGCCGGCATAGCCCGTGTCTCCTCCTATCCTTTTCGCCGCCACTCCAAACAGGCGCTTGTGCATCTTGATGCAGTGCGGCAACCGCGTCCCTTCGTTGAAGGCGTTGAACGACATTTTTCTCAATGAACGATATCCCATCCACCTGGATGATGTTGCACTTGGCTCCGAACTCCACGTTCTTCGCTTCCTTCCCTCGCACGATCGGCCTCACATACGGCTTCGCCAAACTCACGATCCTATCAGGGATGCTCTCCCACGGATTATCGCTCTCGAAGTGGTTCCGCTGCTGACGGTACACCTTCGCAATGATGTCTACCGTCTGTCTCTCCCTATCTGTGAACAGCCTGGTCCCTTCATGCTCACGCTCCATCTTTCGCATCTTTTTCAGTATCTTACCCAGCAGGTCCAGCAACCGGCGGGTGATTTTCCTGGTCTGAGACTTCGTGTGCTTGCGCTGCTTTCGGTATGTCAGGTTCGCCTTCTCAACATCCAGGAACTTCGTCCTCGGGCGATGGATGCCCAGCTGGACGCTCGCCTTGAACATCAGGTCATATCCTTTCTCCACGCACTCCCAAAGCAACTTCTGGTCCGTCGGATAACGATCTCACTCTCATAGCACGTTGCGTCTGTGTACATCGTGTCCAAATCCTTCATATACGGCTTCCAGGCCTTCGCCAGGATGTCCTGCAACTGCTGTATCTTCATCTTTCCGGACAACTCCGCGGTGATGTCGTCTATCAACTTGTAGTTCGTCAGCGGACGCTCAGGATTGATACAGATGTGACAGAATATCAGGTAATGCACGTTCCAGTTCAACGGCTCCATCAACTTCGGCGCGCTCAGCTGCGTGTACATCTTCAAGAACATCAGTGCCACTTTCCCCTCCGGTGTGATGTACGACTTCCGGCCTCGCTTCGGCATCATGCTCTTGCTTGTAAGCCCAAAGTTCTCCGCCATCTACCGGAGCGGAAGGAGACTCTTCATCCTTCCCAGTTCAGTATTGATGAACGCCCGGCGATAAAGTTCATAAAAATCGAACTCCGTGAATGGAAGATTGGGCGCAATCTCAGCAAAATTCGTTAGCTTTGATGTGATATCTTTAGATTCGATTCCTACATTTTTTGCTTTCCAAGGGCGATTGGAGGAGTTTTTTAACTCCATATCAAAGATACTAAATTTCTATCACATTAACAATCAATTTGTTATAAAGTTTGGGGCGTTTCACGACAGTCCCTAATTATAACTTAATTAATTGCTTTTAAAAAGGCGAGCTCGCTGATTATTGAACCATCGTATTTTATGAGAGACAGCGGGTGGTTCGCCTTTTATGGTTGGGTAGCCAAAGTGTGCGGTGCCTTGGACTACCCCATCGCGGCTCCGCCAGCGCGTAAGAGCGGAGGCCGTATGTTGGTGATTTCCGGATCCGACTCTTTATTTTTCTTATTGGATTATCGCCTCCGGCTACGAGTAAGGCCGGAATGTGTAATTAATTAATTTCCGTTTCTCCGGCGCATAGGACGACTTAAATCATATTGTTGCGTGGTTCGTGCATTGTATGCATTATCAAGCATCAATCGCAAATTATCTGGTGTTAGCTTATCCCAACTAACCACTGATATATCAACACCATCTTTCATCAAGTTATCAATAATCCGCTCTGGCATTTCAGGATAACGGCTCTCGTATTCTGCACGAGTATTAATATGCGTCCAATCTTTGATTTCTGGATAAATTGCACTCTTTTCATTCGCATAAGGAATATAACAATGGTCATTTCCTGTTGAGGGAAGCAAAATCACAACAATGCCTGACTTCTTATTCTTTTTTCCATCAAACATACTGGAGTAAATCTCCCAATCTACATGTTTACGATGACGAGTATTGGGTCCAACCAGGACAATAGTTACTGATGTGTCTCTAAGATATTCATCACGTATGATTTCTCGTATTTCCTGATCATCCAAATCATCATCTATATCACCAGTATCAACAGAGCCATCGATGAAAACTTTGTTCTTTTCTGCCCATTCGACAAGACCGTCCTTATAGCCTTGGTCATCACGATGATAAAAACTAACAAATACTCTATGCATCTTACAACTGTTTAGAAAGTCCATGTAAAACAAGTGATACTATTTCCATTATATTCGAGGTTGAGAACAAACGATTATTCTCTTCTGGGGTTAATCCGTTGTTTAAGACATCCTCTGTTATATTATCAATCCAAGAATAGTCAACAGGCTGTCCTTTGGATGCATAATACTTATACAGACTCCTGTAATAATCATGCTTACAAGCTTCTTCCAGAAAAGCATTTGAAGGTATTTCTTTCCTTATGACTGCGCATAACATACCAGCAATTCCGCCAAAGCCTCCAACCAGATAAATAGGATGGTGATTGTCTTTAGCTATCTTGAACTCTTCAAGAAGTCCTGCCATCTTCCCCTGAAAACCTCGTGTACGACCTCCCACAAGAATCCTAGCTGAAACAGCGGCCTCCATTGATTCACGCATTTTCGCAAGTGACTGCCCCCACAGATACAGATTACTGTCTCCAACAGGAGGCAGGAATTCTGTTAGATTCACGACTCCCTCGCATTCAGCCGCATGCGCAACTTTCACAAGATTAACTCTATTATGTGCATAGTCAGCTACAACGTCTTCAGTTAGTTTAGTAGTTATTGGCCAAGCAAGGTAATTATCAAAATAGACATGAGAACTATCTGTTTTCTCAAACTGTCCATATTGATAAGAGAGGTCTTTGAATAGCTCTGTATAACCTTCCTGACGCAAGTCGCCGCCATAAACCATTCGACCTTTCGCGATGAGGATGTGGCGCGACAGCTCTACTGTTAAATCTCGCAATATGGCCTGACCAAGGCCCAGTGACTCAAAATCGTCTGATTCCGATACGGATATTGCTACTTTCTTGCCCTTCAAATCCACATCTTTCGCAAGATATTGCATGGGGGTGTAAAACTTTGTATCCGAACTTATAGCCTGGAGTATTTCAATCTCTTCTGGTCCAAGAGGAGGCTCTGGGTACAGGACTTTCTTCTTGGCTTCATCAACAATTGAAAGGCTAAATGCTTCAGGCGAGAAGGGTAATACCGAAGTTTCTGCATCTGAAAGCTTGCCCAGTAATAACAACTCATAGTATTGGTCAAGAGCAGTACGGAATAACAAGTTCAAAACTGGCCTCCAGTCACCATTATATATCGTTGATGGAATGTTCCCAATATATGGAAAGACTCTGTCAATATCTCCATTCACCATAAAGACAGCTATTGCTGGAATTTTGTGCTTCTTTGCAGTGAGCAGTTCCCTACGGCACCACTCTCTTGACGAATATGTATTCGTGAACAGCACTATCAAGAGTGAATCCTTAATTGCTGACTCAATCTGCTTATCAAAACGGAATCCATCAACAATGTCATTTACATCATAGAAAGAATCGCCTTTGGTCTCTTTTCGCAAGTAATCCCTCAAATTTTCAGCATTAACACGGCCTAAATTGTCCTTGTCACGCTTAGAATGGCTGATGAATATCTTCAATTTCTTTTTCGGGTCAGCTGATAAAGAGCGAATGAGATAGTCAAAGAGTCTTGTCTTAAACTCCTGCCAATTGTCTAATACTGAATAGGACTTCAGTGATATGAATTGCTGGTACTCTGTACGACCAGAGAAGTCGAAGGCGTATTGGTATTGTGCGATTGGACAAAGCCATAGATTTTTTGTATTGGGGATGTCCTTGACCATATTCCTCCAGGCATCACTGATATACATTTTCTGGTCAATCAACAGGAGAATGACCGTCTTCTCAGCGCGAGTGTAATCAACCTCATTTATCGGTTTTGTATCAGAACCGCTACTATAATAGACTGGAATATCCAATCCATCAAAGAACGGATCACCAGCATCACGGCATAGTAACTTGTAAAGACGCACGTATATCTCGCTTCCTTCCTTGTTATCACTATGATACAGAACGTAGACAGAAAGTGGTGCAATCATAATTAATGACGGTATGGGTCTTTGTTTTCGTTAAGCCATAATTTGAAATTTACATAGTCATCACCATTGTGAATCCAAAGAGCATTCTCATTCTTTCCTTGAATCTTAGCAATTTGAACAACATAATAGACCCCAACAAACTCTGAACCTTTATAAGCATATTTTGCCGTTTGAGAAATCGGTAATACTGCCACACGGGAGTTCTTTAAAGCATCAAAATAACCTAATTCCCAAGGCATCCATTTAGAGTTTGACGCATTTTCCGAAAAAGCATAGACAAGACTTCTGCACTGTTTCATTCTTTCTCGTAAAACCTTTGCTGTTTCAGGCGTAACATCGTTAGGGTCCAACGCATCATCATTCCAATCTACATAAACTTTATAGCCCAAGTCTTCAAGCATATATTTCAGGCCAGCAATGAGGTCCTTATCCTTAGAACTATGTGAAAGGAAAATATCATACTGCTGAGTAGAATCTGTAATTCTACCCTCATTCAAGGCTTCAGTAGCAGAAAAATTGCGATAACCTCGACTATTCCTTAATCGTTTTTCATTTTCAAAACGAGCACGTATTTGCTGTTCTGTAAATAATGCCATAGTTTATTTCAAATCATTCTACTAAATAGAATCCATAAATTGATTCAGTGGATGAATAGAATCATTATACTCTCTAATACGACCTTCTGTCAGCAATTGATTTCTCTGAACTCTTGACATATCTGATATTAGCTGGTTCAAGTCCCAAATATCTGAAATCAGCTTAACTACTTTTAGGTATTCCGGCAATTGATCTTTAGGTACACCTTTTAGTCGAAGAACCCCTAATGTAATAGAAGAGTTATATGCATAGCCTATCTCCCATGGCACCCACATAGAATCAAATGTATTGGGAGAAAACAGCACCAACATATGTGTACTGTTATGTATTCCGTATCGGATCGCACTTACGACAGACTCTGGGTTGCTTCTGTCTATTTTACCATCATATTGGTCAAAATATATATCAATACCGGCATCTTCAAGGTAATCAGCAATTTTGCGAGCTACATCCGAGTCCTTCTTCTGATGGCTTATAAAAATCCGTGGATTGTCTATAGAAGCACGTGGTAAGACATCATGATAACTATCACGTAGATAGAAATAATTCAATCCTTTTCTTGCCATTTCCTTCAAGAATCTCCCTTTGACTTTCTAACTATCTATCATCGTACCGCCTATAGCGGCTTATTTACTCGCAGCCGGATGCCCGCTTGCCGGGCATGGGACTGCTACAACTTTCTTCAACTTCAGGCTCTGATGCGGACTGGTTCCGCATCTGTGCCTAAAGCGGCCCGGCGCCTCCACAGGCCGGAACTCGATCTTCTCGATCTCTGCCCTCACCTAGTCTTGAATCAGGTTCACCACCTTCTGCGGATTCACGTTCAACTGCGTCACTACCTCAGCAGTGAGATAGACATTAAGGTTATGAATGTGATAGACAATGGTGCCGCGGTGGCTCTCAACCACATCAGGTTCCTTCTCGTAATTGATTACCTTCGCACATTCAGAAATGACGTATGTGTGGCGATGGGCTTTCTTTTTCTTCTTCCGCTTTTCGATCTGCGCGGCAACATCCCCGCATTCGTCTATCTCACAGATGCTTCCATCCACGATGTTAGGATATTGGATGAACTCTGTATAGAAATGGGTGCCATTTATGTGATGGATAAGGGATATGTTGACTTCTTCCGTCTCTTCAACCGGATACATAAGAACAGAGCGTTCTTCGTTACACGGGCCAAGGATAATATGCAGTATGATGTCGTCAAATCCAATCCCGTCGACAAGCACTCCGGCGTCATAGTTGATGAGATTATCAAGCTCACCACCTACAAGTCCGCCAAGTGTTATCCCGAAGAACTGAGGATGGTCACTTATGAAGACTTCGCCACCGGCAACGTCTACCGTTTCCTGACCAACCATCTTGGTTATGAAGCCCTGACCATAGCAGAACTCTACCGCGAACGTTGGAACGTGGAACTGTTCTTCAAATGGATCAAGTAACATCTGCATATCAAGTCTTTCTATAGCACCTCGGAGAATGCCGTGTATACTCAAATCTGGATTGCGGTCTGCTCTTTCCTGCTAATTGCATTAGCCATGAAAAAGTGGAATCTCGATCAGTCTCTCTATACGATTTCTCAAACTATCGACTTTGTGTTGTTTGAGAAAACACCTGTAAATCAATCATTTATAAAATATAAAAAACTTGTTCCCGCGAATGACTATCCTAACTTATTCAGTTTCAGCGAGTCTTAACGGGAAACTAGTGATAAGGTATCATTTCGCTCTGACGCACAATATTCTGCCAGACAGGATCGCTGTGGCTCAGGGTCGAGATGTCGTGTGCCGAGAGGTCTTTTGTCTTTCGCACATGATATTGATTAATGAACATTCTTGATCAGTAAAGCAACTCATATGTGCTATATACCCTGTTCCAACGTTGGGAGACAGGGGCAAAGTCAATGGCATTGTACGCCAAGCCAGAAATAGCGATACCCCGCTCACGGTACGCCAGGAAATCGATGTGGAACAACACTTTGTTCACCTTCGCTTGGAATGTGTTGACCATCTTCTCGACTAAATGAAGTGGGATTATCTATCGTATGGTAGATTGCGGTGCAAATCCGTTTTCAAGGCCGTGACTACTACAGAATAGGCATTTCGCCAACCATTGTTAAACGCGCCAAAGCTTGGTACTGGAAATGACCTTTTCAACACGAGAAGTAATCTTGTCGTACTCACGCTCAGTCATCTGAAAACGGGAACTGTGAATCAAATCAAGAAACATTATCCAGTTCATAGCGCTCCAGATCATTATCCTACTGCTCTCGCTGGGCACCTCTCCTCGACGGTCCAGATGTCCGGTCAAGTCGGGCATGACGTCGATTAATAGTTTTCTGCCTTAATCTGGAAATAGCTCTGCGGATGGTCGCAAACCGGGCAAACCTCCGGAGCCTTAGGCCCAATGACGATATGTCCGCAGTTAGAGCACTGCCAGATGCAATCGCCATCACGGGAGAACACAATACCCTTCTCGATGTTGGACAGGAGCTTGCGGTAACGTTCTTCGTGTTCGCGCTCGATGGCACCGACCATTTCGAACTTTTCTGCGATTTCATCAAAGCCTTCTTCACGGGCTTCAGCCGCCATACGGGCATACATATCGGTCCATTCGAAGTTTTCGCCATCAGCGGCGTCCTTCAGGTTGGCTTCGGTGCCTGGCACTTTGCCGCCATGGAGGTACTTGTACCAAATTTCCGCATGCTCCTTTTCATTGGCTGCGGTCTCTTCGAAGATCTTGGAAATCTGCACATAGCCGTCCTTCTTGGCCTTGGAGGCGAAGAAGGTGTATTTGTTGCGTGCCATCGACTCCCCGGCAAAGGCTTCGAGGAGATTCTTTTCAGTTTTTGTTCCTTTGAGGTCCATATTAATCTCTTTTAAAAATGTCGCGTGTATAAACTTTGTCGATCACATCATCCAACGCTGTATCGTAGCGGTTGGCGATGATGGCTTGGCTACGGCGCTTGAACTCTGTCAAATCATTGACCACAAGGCTGCCGAAGAAACGGGTGCCGTCGGGCAACGTAGGCTCATAGACAATGACAGTGGCTCCTTTGGCTTTGATGCGCTTCATGATGCCCTGAATGGCGCTCTGGCGGAAGTTGTCGGAGTTTGACTTCATGGTGAGGCGATAGACGCCGACCACGACACTCCCCTCCCTCGATTCATCCCACTGCGCAGAAGCTTCGTAATAGCCGGCCCGGCGCAACACCTGATCAGCGATGTAGTCTTTCCGGGTCCGGTTGCTTTCCACAATGGCTTGGATCAGGTTCTCAGGCACATCTTCGTAGTTAGCGAGCAACTGCTTGGTATCTTTCGGCAAGCAGTAACCACCATAGCCGAAACTCGGATTGTTATAGTG
>JAEEGL017144142.1_pt1 | contig 37219 bp, 24 predicted proteins | sample 9134231 | NCBI WGS metagenome assembly JAEEGL01 (sample SAMN16246548, study PRJNA631951) | gut metagenome | biome: gut microbiome; feature: rumen; material: fiber-attached | host: Bos | place: Iran: Karaj | collected 2018-10 | reverse complement strand
GCCAGGGATTCAGCCTTGTGTTCGAACTTCCGGTGCGGTATTCTCTGTCTTCATCAGAAAGGTTTGCGGCCGCATCAGTGGGGCTTCTTGATTCCCTCGGAGCGGTCGATACTCTTTTTTTCGGGAGCGAATGCGGTGATGCCGGCCTGCTGTATGATGCTGCTGGAGCCGCAGACAGCGAAAGAACGAGAAATACTGTGAGCAGTCTGTGCTCGCAGGGGTACAGTTATCCTGCAGCACTGACAGAAGCGGTAAAAGCCAACTTCGGAGAAAGGACATCATCAGTATTCTTGTCACCCAACAACATACTTGCAGTGGATTATGTCAGAGCCCTCACAAGATCCGGGTCCCGGATGCGGGCTGAGACCGTACTCAGGGAGAAGGACGGACTGACTGCACACGGAGTCCGCGAAGCTGCCGAAGCAGGAGAGGTCATGTACAGTTTGCTCACGGACGAAACGGCAGGGCTTCTTTCAGAAGGTGATACTTCCGATCTCGCGAAGTGGGATGTGATATGCATGGCTTCTCTGAGAAAGATATCTGCTGAAGATCTTGCTGAAGTTCCTGACATGCAGTCCGGACTTGACAGGCGGATATATAAGGCAGCGAGAGAGGAGACTTCTCTTAAGCAGCTGCTGGCCTCAGCAAAGACCAGAAGTCTTACCATGAGCAGAGTCAAGAGGGCTGTATGCAATGCGGTGCTCGGTATAAAAGGAACTGCGCCTGAGATCCCTCCGTATGCCCGACTGCTGGCAGTGGGACAGGGAGGCACGGAGATACTGCACAGCATTTCAGAGAGATCCCGGATCCCGGTATCAGAGAATCTCATGACTCTTTCCGCTACATCATCAGAAGCAGCAGACAGAGCCGGGGAAGAGATGCTCGCCACGGATATTTACAATACAGCCAGAAAGAAGCCCCGCCCTGCAGGCGAAGATCTTACCAGACGGCTTTTCATAAAGGATTAAATGTATACATATCATTTCACAACACATTCCCAGCAGGAGACTGAAGATATAGGATGCAGATTCGCTTCCTGCGTGAGACCCGGCATGACGGTGGCCATGTACGGGGACCTCGGAGCGGGAAAGACTGCCTTCACCAGAGGTGTCGAAAGAGGACTGGGCTATCAGGGCTCGGTCACCAGCCCAACCTTCTCCATCGTGAACGAATACAGAGGAGGAAGAGTGGATGTCGCTCATTTCGACATGTACCGGATCTCGTCGGAAGAAGAACTATACGGTACCGGATTCTATGATTATCTGGACGGGAGAATGGCGGTCTTCATGGAATGGAGTGAGAACATACCTTTCGCTGTGGACGATACCGCTGTGAAGATAACCATAGAACACGGCCCCGGCGGTGAGCGCAGTATCACCGTGGAGTCACCCGAGGAGATAGTATTTTGATCATTCTTGCTGTTGATTCCTCATCAGCCGCGGGAAGCGCGGCAATATACAGAGACGGCCAGGTCCTATATGAGGCTTATGCCAATGAAGGACTTACACATTCACAGACCCTGCTGGTAAGGTGCGATGAAGCGTTCAGGAACAGCGGGATGTCACCTGGGAATGTGGATGTCTATGCTGTGACAGCCGGCCCCGGATCTTTCACTGGACTCAGGATAGGCATGGGCCTGGTAAAGGGAATGGCGTTTGCGTCTGACGCAAAGTGTGCGGCCGTGCCGACATTCCTTGCTCTTGCCCAGCCTCTTGCCGGTTCAGGGAGAGATATCCTTACTGTTCTGGATGCAAGGCAGAAGAGAGTGTACTGCTCTGCGTTCCGCTCGGATAACGGAGTGCTGGAAAAGGTAATGGAAGACTGTGTCCTGCCGCTGACAGAACTGAACATGGCTGTGAAGGAATGCGGTCTTGAGAACGTTCTCGTTGCAGGAGACGCATCAGCCCAGGCGGCGGAAGCCGTTGACGGTGCAGAAGACGCCGGTGAGGAATACAGATATGTGCATGCAGGACAGGTGTGCATTACTGCTGCGCAGATGGCAGAGCGCGGCGAATTATGTTCAGCCGATGAACTGAGACCGTTCTATCTGCAGCTGTCACAGGCTGAGAGGAACAGATTAAATAACAACGATAAGGAGAGCGCGGGAAATGAAACTCATGATAGGTAGCGACCACGGCGGATTCGAACTCAAGGAAGAGGTCAAAAAGTATCTGGAATCACTGGGACATGAAGTAGTAGATGTAGGTACTTATACTCCCGACAGCTGCGACTATCCTGACATAGCTAAAGCAGGATGTGAGAAGATCACCAGCGGCGAATGCGAGCGCGGTATACTCATCTGCGGTACAGGTATCGGGATATCAATGGCAGCCAACAAGATCCGCGGTATCCGCGCGGCATGCTGCAGTGATACATATTCCGCAAGATATACGAGACTTCATAACGACGCCAACGTGCTCTGCTTCGGCGGCAGAGTAGTCGGAGTCGGTCTCGCGTGTGAACTGGTCGATGCATATCTTTCCGTTGAGTTTGAAGGCGGAAGACATCAGCGCAGAGTTGACAAGATCATGGCGCTTGAGGCTGAAAACAAATGAACGAAGGCAGCGATAATAAAAAGTCTTACATCAGTCTCAGACTGCTCAGGAACATTCTCGTGATCTTTCTGCTGCTGGCGGCGGAAGCCGGACTGGCTTATCTGGGATATACTTTCTATATGACTTCTTTTCTGCAGCTGGGTTTCAGAATAGTGCTCATTGCTGCGGTTGCGATGTTCATGCTGGGACTCTTATGGCTCGTGAGGAGATACATCATAAACAACTGAACCGGAGGCAGGCAGCCCAGGGCTGATGTCATCCCGGAACGAGGAGGAAACGAATGGATAAACTGCTGAAACTGCTGTGCGAAGATGCAAGGCTCTCAGTTGAGTCACTTGCAGCCATGACAGGCGACACTCCGGAAGGGGTAGCTGAAAAGATGCAGAAGATGGAGAGCGACGGCACCATACTCGGATACCGCGCCGTAGTCGACTGGGACAAAGCAGACAGGGACATGGTGGAGAGCTATATCGATCTCAAGATCTCCCCGAAGAAGGATTTCGGATTTGATGAGTTCGCAGAGATGGTCTCGCAGATGCCTGAAGTCAAGAGCTGCACGCTTATGAGCGGAGGCAGCGACATATCACTGGTCGTAGAGGGAAGAAGCTTCAAGGATATAGCCCTGTTCGTTGGTAGACGCCTGGCCACCATGGAATCGGTTATCTCCACATCCACCAGATTCGTCCTCAAGACATACAAGAAACAGGGACACCTGGTCTCAGGAAAGAACACTGACAACAGGGAGTTTGAGGCCTGATGGATTATAAGAAACTGATGTCTTCCCGGCTTCAGGAGATCAAGCCTTCCGGGATCAGACGCTATTTCAGCCTTGCGGAGGAGATGGGAGACTGCCTGTCACTGGGAGTCGGCGAACCTGATTTCGTCACTCCGTGGGAAGTCAGACGCGCAGGAATAGACAGCCTTGATCAGGGAAAAACGTTCTATTCTGCCAACGCCGGACTAAAGGAACTGAGAAGGCAGATCTCTCTTTACCTGAAGAGAGCATTTGATCTTGAATATGATCCGGACAGCGAGACGGTAGTCACCGTCGGAGGTTCGGAAGCAATAGATATGGCGATGAGAGCTCTGCTCAATCCCGGAGATGAAGTCCTGCTTCCTTCTCCATGTTTCGTATGCTATGAGCCCATAGCCAGGATGTGCGGAGCAACTGTAACGCCCATAATACTGAAAGAGGAAAATGAGTTCAGACTGACAGCAGAAGAACTCAAGGCTGCCATCACTGACAGGACAAAGATACTTGTCCTTCCTTTCCCGAGCAATCCAACAGGCGCTGTACTGAGCAGACAGGACCTGGAGGATATAGCGGAAGTCCTTAAGGGGACAGACATCTTCGTGCTTTCGGACGAGATATACTCTGAGCTGACATACGGCGGTGAGAAGCATGTATCTCCGGCTTCTATAAGCAGAGATATGTGGGAGAGGACCGTAACAGTAAACGGATTCTCAAAGTCATTCGCGATGACGGGTTGGAGGCTCGGATATGTATGCGCGCCGGCACCTCTGACGGAACAGATAGTAAAGATGCATCAGTTCGCGATAATGTGCGCACCGACGACTGCTCAGTACGCCGGGATCGTCGCGCTCAGGGACTGTATGGAAGTTATCTCATCCATGAGGGATGAGTACGATATGCGCAGGCGTTTCATAGTCGACGGATTCAACCGTATGGGACTGCACTGTTTTGAACCCAGAGGGGCATTCTATGTATTCCCGAGCATAGAATCCACGGGACTGTCGTCAGATGAATTCTGCGAGCAGCTGATAAGGAAAAAGCGGGTCGCGGTGATCCCCGGTACCGCGTTCGGACCGGGAGGAGAGGGACATATAAGAGTGTCATACAGCTATTCTCTTAAGCACATCAGAGAAGCGCTCGGAAGGATAGGCGAGTTCATCGAGGAGAACAGAAAGAGATGAACCGTGTTCTGAGACTCCGTGCGAATGCCAAGGTAAATCTGTCTCTTGACGTAACGGGAGTCAGAGAAGACGGATATCATACAGTGGATATGGTCAACAGGTCGGTGACACTGTTCGATGAGATCGAATTCATGCTCACCCCGGGAGAACCGTTCAGCATAATCTCCAATGTGAAGTATTTTCCTACAGACGAGAAGAATCTCATTTGGAAAGCAGCGAAAAAGCTGTGCGATTGTGCCGGAGTACCGCTGCCGGATGCCAGATGTGCCGTCCGCAAGCGCATTCCTTCCCAGGCGGGTCTTGGAGGAGGCAGCGCAGATGCTGCTGCATCGCTCATAGCTTTCAATACCCTTCTCGGGCTCGGGATCGGAGATGAGGAACTGTCCGTAATCGGAGCTTCAGTCGGAGCGGATGTGCCGTTCTGCCTCAGAGGAGGCACCGCCAGGGTAAGAGGAATCGGAGAGGTCATTGATCCGGTCGAGGACATATATCCATGCCCGATGCTGATCGCGATGCCGAGATACGGCCGTTCTACAAAGGAAGCATACGGGATGCTGGACCGGGTCGGAGTTCTGTCCCATCCTGATACGGAGAAGATCCTGGAAGGACTTGCTGCCGGAGATCCTGAAAGTGCATTCAGGACAGCAGGAAACGTTTTTGAAGCGGTGACGGCTGACGAAGTCACTCAGCAGCTCAAGGACAAGATGTCTGCCGACGGTGCAGTGTATTCAGCTATGACAGGCACAGGAGCTGCGGTATTCGGCATCTTCCAGAGAGCAAGGGAAGCCATGGAGGCCAGAGACCTTCTCAGGACGGAAGGTTATGGTGCATGGGTCGTATACAGAGCGGAAAAAGGCGTAGAAATAACAGATTAAAACAGATGTGCCGCCGTTCGTCAGAATGGCGGCACGATGAGTTTATGAGGTATCAGTTTGTTTACACTTGTATTGGGAACAGCAGGGAGCGGCAAGAGCAGGTACTGCCTGCAGCAGGTCACTGAGCTCGCCAAAGCGGGAGAGGACTGCGTGATCGTGGTCCCTGAGCAGACGGGATTCACATACGAGAGAGAACTTGTTGAGCGGCTTCCGGACAAGCTCGGAGCCAGAGCTTCCGTCATGAGCTTCAGGAGCATCTCGAGAAACGTTCTGAGACAGTGCGGAGGTTCTGCGAGGATCCGGATGGGTGATGCGCAGAAGACTGCCCTTGCCAGAAGAGCTGTGAACAGGAAAAGAAACGAGCTCACATGTTATTCAGGCAGCAGGGAATTCTCGTTCTACAGCATGCTCAGCTCCCTTATGGATGAGCTGCGCAGCGCCGGTGCTACACCGGAGATGATCAGGGAGATCGCTTCTGATGTGGAGAGCGGACTGTCCAGAGAGAAGTTCTCGGATATTGCTTCTGTGATGGCAGAGTATGAGAGCTCCATGGGAGAGAGATTCCTTGATGATCCGGGAGAGATCGTGTTCGCTACAGGAAAAGTGGCGGAGTCAGGTCTTTTCAGCGGGAAGAACGTATTCTTTGATGCTTTCTCAGGCTTTACCGCAGTAGAAACAGATATGATAAGGAAGATCGCCTCCTGTGCAAAACAGGTGACGGTATGCCTCTGCTGTACGGGAAGTGACAGCGACTACGGTACGGCTGTAGCGGTGCCTGCCCGTACTGCTCATGAGATCAGGAGCATGTCTCTTGAATTGTTCGGAAGACTTCCGGAAGAAGTGCTTATGGAGACATCTGACAGATTCAGGACAGAAGGCCTGAAACTTGCGGAACGGTATTTCCGGAGTCCTTTCAGAGCTGACGGCCGTAATGCGGAAGGCATCATATATTTTACAGGCAGTGACCGCTATGATGAGGCTGAGCGTGCCGCCGATGAGATCGTGAGGCTCGTCAGAGAAGAAGGGTACAAATACAGAGAGATAGCAGTGCTTTTCAGGGATGCCGATATGTACCGGGAACCGGTCACCAGGACGTTCACCTCTTTCGGGATCCCGTATATCTTCGACGAAGGTGAGGACCTCCTGAATGCTCCGGGGACAGTGTTCATGCTGAGCGCTTTCGAGATGATACCAAGGATAAGAACGGAGAGTCTTCTGAGGCTCCTCAAGACGGGATTGTGTGACATAACCGCTGAGGAGATATCTCTTCTGGAAGACTACGCCTTCGTGCACGGCACGGAAGGAGAAGGCTGGTTCAGAAGATTCACCATGAGATCCAGCGGTCTCGGAACACCGCAGACTGATGAAGAAGAACAGATCCTTGCCCGGACCGAGGCGGTCAGGGAAAAGATCACCGGATGGCTGAGACCGTACCTTGCTGCGTCGTCAGGAGAAGGAAGGGATATCGTCCGAGCTGCATACGAACTTATGGAGAGATGCGGCGCTGCTGAAGCCGTTGAAAAAAGAGATAAAGCGGGGCGTGAGAACGCTGAACTGATGTTCTCCGTGATCCAGCAGCTCTACGATCTTGCTGACAGAGAGAGCATCTCGGGCAATGAGCTCGGGGATACCCTGAGGATCCTGGGCGCCAGCACGAAGTCTGCTGATATTCCCAGAGTCGGAGACGGCACTGTTATAGGAATCGCCGGTCATTCGAGACTGTTCAATCCGAGAGTGGTCTTCGTCATGGGACTTAATGACGGTGTATTCCCTAAAGATGTTTCGGAAGGGAACATCTTCACACTGGAAGAGAGAGACATCCTATGCGGACATGATCTGATGCTGGGAAACAGTTTTGACCAGAGCACCGACCTCGAATCTTATTTCCTGTACGGTGCAGTGACATCCGCATCCGAGAAACTCTATCTGTCATGCGCAGAACGCGCGGCTGACGGAGGACTCATGCCATGCGCGGAGCTGGAAGGATTCGTGACTTCATTCGGGCTAGAGCCTGCCGCAAGGGACAGGGCATCCGGTATCGTGAATGAGAAAACGGCGAGGCAGACATACGCCGAAGCGCTTTCCGAAAGAGACACTGAATTGGCGGGATCTCTTCTGGCCAGTGATGCAGGAGAAGAGTGCAGGGATTATGACAGAGCCGTCAGAAGGGACGAATTCATTATCGGTGATTCAGTTACAGCCGGCGAACTTGCAGGAGATATTACCAGGATCACAGCCAGCAGGCTTGAGACTTTCGAACAGTGCAGGTTCATGTATTTCATGCAGTATCTCGCAGGGATAAGTCCTCTGAGAAAAGCAGAACTGTCTCCCAATGAAGCGGGGACGTTCGTTCATGACGTTATGGAAAAACTCATGAGACATTTTGACGGTGATCTCACTGCCCATGAGCAGACAGAAGTGGAAAGAGCCTGCCGCAGGATAGCTGATGAATATATCGACAGTGTATCTGAATCAGGACAGAAAAATCCCAGATTCGTGGTTCTCGCTGATCAGATAAAGGATAACTGCGTAAGACTTGCCAGGAGGCTTCGGAACGAACAGTTCCAGAGCTCCTTCAGGGCAGCGGAATATGAGCTGGACATTGGCAGAGACATTCCTCCTGAGGTCTACCCTCTTGAGGATGGACATACCGCTGAGATCCATGGCAAGGTAGACAGGATAGATGTCTATAAAGAAAACGGACGTACATATATGCGCGTCATAGACTATAAGACGGGAGGAAAGGACTTCGATCTCTCGGACGTATGGCAGGGGATCAATGTCCAGATGCTCCTGTACCTGTTCGCAGTAAGGAACAACGGACGTGACAGATTCGGTACCGATCCGATCCCCGCAGGAGTGCTTTACATGCCGGGGGATCCGAATCCTGCTTCTCAGGAAGAGAAGGCTGATGGAGTATATACCATGAAAGGACTCGTCCTGGATGATCCTGCCGTGCTGCAGGCCATGGAAAGAGACGGAGAAGGAATATTCATCCCTGCCAGTCTGGACAGGGAATCAGGAAGATGGAGCACTAAGAATCTGATATCCATGGAAGAACTCGGAAAGCTTGAGAGACGCATAGAAGAGCTGGTCACCGAGATGGGCAACAGTGTCAGGAAAGGTGATGCTAGGGCTATCCCCGCACATCATAGCAACGACAGCAAACCATGCGATTACTGTCCCTATAGAGCGGTATGCGGAGCGGACAGGGTGCAGGAAGAACGCCAGATAATACGTATGAGCAAGGAAAGCATTTTCGGTGGAAAGGAGGCGCAGGATGGCTGATATCAACCTTACCCCGGAACAGAGGTCGGCAATAGAAGAAGGCGGAAGTCTCCTGGTCGGAGCAGCTGCCGGAAGCGGAAAGACATTTGTCCTAACAGAAAGGCTCGCAAGGATACTGAGCGACAGGGAGCATGCTGTGCCTGCTTCCAGATTGATCGTGCTGACTTTCTCAAATGCTGCCGCCTCGGAGATGCGTCAGAAAATAAAGAGAAGGCTTGCCGAACTCATAGCAACGGATCCGTCCGACACCTATCTCAGACAGCAGCAGAGGCTTCTCAGAAGGACACATATAGGGACTGTGCACTCCTTTTGTCAGAAACTTCTCAGAGAATTCTTCTCGGAAGCCGGGATATCTCCTGATTTCCGGCTATGTGACGAAGACTATTCACAGGCACTCAGGATAAGAGCAATGGAACAGACGATGGATCTTCTATCAGAGGAGGATCCGGAGACTGCGGCGGTGCTTTTCGGAAGCTTTGGAAGATCCAGAAGCGACAGGGAAGCTATGGATGCTGTCATGCAGCTGAACGATTTTGAACAGAACCTTACAGAACCGGAGAAATGGGAGGAGGAGGTCCTTGGCAATGCGGAGAAGGAGCTTCCTTTCTCCGAGACTCCTGCATGCAGTGCCTCTCTCGAAAGACTGGCATCTGATTTCTCGCAGGCTCTTCTGCTGTGCGAGAACGCTCAGAAAGCCCTTATGGCAGAAGACGCAGAAGGAAAAGCTTTTCAGTGTTTCAGTGATATTACAGACAAGTGCCGTGCAGCCGGGAAAGCGGTAAGCGAGGGTGATATTCCTGCAGCCAGACAGGCGCTTTCGGTCAGAATAGAGGGAAAACTCTCGTTTTCACAGAAAAAGGTCGGGAAAGATACGCAGAACAGAGTAAAAGGAGCAAAAAAAGTCTGCGACAGACTGTTCGAGAAGACCGGAAAGATGCTTGAGGAAGACACTGAGGAGAACAGTGCCGTGCGCCACGGCATGTCGCTCACGGTAAGAGCTCTCATAGCGGCGGAAAGACGTTTCCGCAGGCAGCTGGAATCCATGAAAAAAGAGAGAAATCTTCTGGAGTATGACGACCTTGAGATACTGACGCTCAAGCTGTTCTACGACGATGACGGAAACCTAACCGGCACAGCCAGAGAGGTGGCTGGAAGATATGACCATGTTCTCGTGGATGAGTTTCAGGATACGAACGAGAGACAGAAACTGATCTACGATGCTCTGTCCGGATCGGGAAAGAAACTGTTCTGTGTCGGAGACGTCAAACAGAGCATCTACAGCTTCAGGAGAGCAGATCCTACTATATTCACTGCGATGGCAGAGAAGAGCGGGTCCCCGGAAGGACCGGTATATATTGGACTGCACAGCAATTTCAGAAGTGACGACAGAGTCATAGAAGCAGTCAACATGGTGTTCGATCCGCTGATGACCAGAGGGTTCGGCGGGGTTGATTATGTCCGGACTGAACGTCTGGTGCACGGGAAGACGGCTGATACCGATAACGGCTCCGAATGCGGCCTGGAGTTTCACTCGGTGGATTGTGACGCGGAAGAACTGCCCAAAGCAGTTGCCGGCTATGTCGTAGAACTGCTGAACTCAGGATACAGAGTCCCGGACGGGCAGGGGACCAGGGCAGTCAGAGAAGAGGACATAGTGATCCTTCTGAGGTCCATGAGGGGCAGAGCAGGAGATTATACCAGAGCCCTGTCGGAAGCAGGTGTAAGATGCAGCAGCAGTCAGTCGGAAGACTTCTTTGATTCTTCGGAGATCATGACTGTAATGTCGCTTTTAAGAACAGTGAGCAATCCGGGGCGGGATGTTGATCTGGCTGCAGTAATGCTATCACCGCTGTGCAGATATACCCTGGATGAGTTTACGCAGCTGAGGCTCTCTGACAGAAGAGGACGACTGTGGACTGCAGTAAAAAAATCGGATGACATCAAGAGCATAAGGCTTAAAGAGCTTATAGAAGGTCTGAGAGAGAAAGCCTCACGCATGTCTGCTGAGGAACTGGTGAGAGAAGCGATCGAAGACAGTGAAGCAGAGATACTGCTGACAGCCCAGCCGGACACGGCAAGGCGCAAGGCAAAACTGAGGGCGCTGATCGATTACGCGGCAGGCTATACCGCATTCGGGGGAAGAGGCCTTACCGATTTTATCCGTTACTGTGACGATGCTGCTGACAAACAGAATGGACCTTCTGTCGCGGAAGGCACTGCATCCGGTGTGCTCGTAACTTCGGTCCACAAGTCGAAAGGACTTGAATGGCCTGTAGTCATTCTGGCCGATGCTTCAAAACAATTCAACACGGGACCGATCTCCAGAAGCAACGTATTGTATGATCAGAGAGCGGGCATAGGGGTCAAAGTCAGGATAGAGACAGAGAACGGACTCTGGATGAGCAAGCCTCCGGAATTCGGGACGATCGAGCAGATAAAAATAGATCTGCAGAAGGAAGAGGAGCTGCGTATACTCTATGTCGCGCTTACAAGAGCCAGACAGCGGGCTGTAGTGTTCGCAGCACAGAAAGAACGCAAAAACGGAGGTTCTGCAGGAAGCGGGATACTGGATGAGACTGTCAGCTGCCTTGGCACGGACGGAACGCTCAGCCCGATGATCGTGGCGGAGAAAAACGATTTCGCTGACTGGATAGCACAGGCTTTTTCAGCGGCTGGATTCATTTCTTCCGACCTGGACAGGGAAGTCACCGTCAGGGAGCCTCTGATGCTGGTGAGAAAAAAAGCGGATTCGTATTCGTTCGTCAGCGAAAGTGAACAGGACGCCGAGGCTTTTGCAGATAAAAAACTTACCGAAGAGATAAATGCAAGGCTGCGTTTCACTTACGGCTCAGGCGGCGTCGTACAGATACCGACGAGCCTTACGGTCACGCAGCTCACAGAGTCTTTCCGCCCCGCACTGGCACACAGACCGGCGTTTGTAAGAAAAGAAGGTCTTACTGCTGCGGAGAGGGGCACTGCAATGCATGAATTCATGCAGCACTGTGATCCTGCAAAAGCTGCGGAGGATCCGGCGTCTGAGGCAGAAAGACTTAAGGAACTGCAGTTTCTTACACCGGAAGCTGCAGCGTCGATCGATGCAGAAGCTGTTAAGGTCTTCTTCCGCGGAAGGCTCGGGAAGGAGATACTGGATGCGGACAGAGTGTACAGAGAATACTCATATATCGACTCTGTAAGAGCGCTGGAAGTGATCCCGGATGTCGATTTTACCCATGAGGATGACATAATAATCATTCAGGGAACCGTCGACTGCATAATCGAGAAGAATGGCAGGCTTACTGTTGTGGACTACAAGACCGACCGTGCGAACAGGGCAGAAGATCTCCTCGATAGATACACTGAGCAGCTCAGGACATACAGCAGGTCTGTCTCCAGAAGATTCGGCCTTCCTGTGGAGGAGGCAGTGATATGGTCGTTTTCACTGTCTTCTGAGATAAAAGTCGATCTGTCGGAAAATGAATGATCACATAACTTGAGGACGATATTCTGTTGACTGCAGACTGATACCATGTTAGTCTATTAAGGCAAAAGGGAGTAGCTTAACACCCAAAGGTGGTATCCGTATACCGTCATCACGACGAGAAACGTCCGGCCCGGAATAGATAGCAAGACTTTTGCCGCAGATCCCGCGGCAAAAGTCTCTTTTTATATATAAGGAGGAAATGACCCTGATGGAATACTATACCCGACCTTCAGGAGAGGTCCTGAAGGAACTGCAGTCTGACACTGCAGTAGGTCTGAATTCCGCACAAGTTACAGAAAGAAAAGAAAAATACGGAGAGAATGCGCTTGAAGAAAAACCGTCCAAGACGCTGCTGCAGAGATTCATTGCACAGTTTGCTGATATCCTCATCATCATTCTGCTGATTTCTGCCGCTATATCCTTTGCAGTGTCACTGATAGGACATGAGGAAAGTTTCTTCGAGCCTATTCTTATTCTGGTCATCGTCATAATCAACGCATGTATCGGAGTCTTCCAGGAGAGCAAGGCTGAGAAGGCCCTTGATGCACTGAAGAAGATGTCGTCTCCTCATGCGAGAGTCATACGTGACGGAGAAGAAAAACTCATTGATACAAAGGAACTCGTTCCCGGAGATATAATCCGTCTTGAAGCAGGAGATTTTGTTCCGGCTGATGCGAGACTGATAAGAGCCTCGAACCTCAAAGTTGAGGAAGCGGCACTGACCGGAGAATCTCTTCCTGTAGAGAAGGATCCGGAAGCAGTTATCGCTGAGAATGCTCCTCTCGGGGACAGGATCAACATGGTATACAGCGGCTGCTCTGTCAGCTACGGCACAGCTATGGGCGTCGTGACAGCGACAGGAATGGACACGGAGATGGGAGAGATCGCGTCTCTACTCAACGAAGAAGAAGATGAGCAGACTCCGCTGCAGGAGAAGCTGGCTCAGCTTGGAAAGATACTGGGCTATATCTGCCTAGCAGCATGCGCGGTTGTTTTCGCTGTCGGACTTATAGACGGCATGCCTCCGCTTCAGATATTCATGGTGGCAGTATCGCTTGCAGTGTCCGCAATACCGGAAGGACTTCCTGCAATCGTTACGATAGTGCTCTCGATCGGAGTCCAGAGGATGGTGGAGCATAATGCCATCATCAGAAAGCTCCCGGCAGTTGAGACTCTTGGCAGTGCGTCAGTCATCTGCACAGATAAGACCGGGACACTTACCCAGAACCGGATGACGCTCACGAAAGCCTGGACAGACGGAATGGATGAGCCGGAAGATATAACGGCCGATAACAGTGAACAAGTAAAGAAGCTCCTGCGTTACGGAGCACTCTGCTGTGACGGAAACGTCGTATTCCTTCCCGGAGGAGAGCAGCATATCGGCGACCCCACCGAGACCTGTATCGTTTATGCCGCACACAGAAACGGAATGCCCAGGGAAAAGATCAACAGCGAAAATCCCCGCGTGGCTGAGATACCGTTCGATTCAGACAGAAAGATGATGACGACGGTGAACATGATCGATGGAAAACCGGTCGCTATCGTTAAAGGCGCTTTTGACAAGATCGCGGAGAGATGTATCTCAGGAGATCTCGAAAGAGCTTCTGAGATCAACAGGTCAATGGGAGAGAATGCGCTGAGAGTCATTACCGTAGCCTACAGAGAGCTTGAAAGCGTACCAGAAGATCCGAAGAGCGACGAGGTCGAGCGTGATCTTATCTTCATGGGACTGGTGGGAATGATCGATCCTCCGAGACCTGAAGTCAAGGATGCGGTGGATCTGTGCAGACAGGCGGGTATTAAGCCTGTTATGATCACAGGAGACCATGTCATCACTGCTTCTGCGATAGCTAAAGATCTGGGGATCCTTACTGAGACCGATGAGGCTCTTACGGGTACGGAGGTGGATGCCCTTACTGACGAAGAACTTCTGGACAGAGCAAGAAATATAGCAGTATATGCGAGGGTCACCCCCGAGAACAAGATCAGGATCGTCAAGACATGGCAGAAGCTCGGTGAAGTTGCTGCTATGACCGGAGACGGTGTCAACGATGCGCCTGCACTTAAAGCAGCTGATATAGGATGCGCTATGGGCATCACCGGAACAGATGTGGCCAAAGGCGTCGCAGATATGACTCTGACTGATGACAACTTCGCAACTATAGTAGAAGCTGTCCGTCAGGGACGCGGAATATTCGACAACATCCGGAAGGTGGTCGGTTATCTTATAGGAACTAATATCGGTGAGATACTGGTAGTATTTCTGGCGATGCTCCTTTGGAGAGAATCACCGATGCTCTCCATGCAGCTGCTCTGGCTCAATCTGCTCACTGACAGTCTTCCCGCCATCTCACTCGGCATGGAGCCCGTGGATGAAGACGTCATGCAGAGAAAACCGAAGAAAAGATCTGAAGGCATATTCTCCGGCGGATTCGGACTTAAAGTGATCCTTCAGGGCGTGTATTTTGGAGCTATCTCTCTTGTGGCATTCTGGCTTGGAAGAAATGCGACAGGAACAGTTTCCGGAGGACAGACTCTTTGCTTTATGACGATGGCTGTGGCGGAGATAGTACAGAGCTTCAATATGAGGAGCCATCATTCATTGTTCCACGGAAATCCGTTCTCCAACAGGATGCTGGACCTTTCCGCGGTACTTTCAATAGCGCTTACAGCTCTGGTGCTCTTCACTCCTTTGAGGGTTCTGTTCGAACTTGAACTGCTTCCGAACGTCTATTACCTTTACGGAATAGGTCTGGCTCTTCTTTCGATACCGATAATGGAAATTGCAAAGGCATTGGGACTGGAAAAAGTCTGAAATCAGTTTGAATAAAAAGAGAAGGCAGAGGGATTATTACCTCTGCCTTTGCTGCTTATATGATCTTTTTCAGATCTTCAGAGCTGCCGAGAATTCTCTTACGGAAGCGGCGCATTTCTCAACGTCTTCGATATCAGCGACCCTGGTCTCCAGCGGACATAGTCCGTCCCGTCTCATGTTCTCGATATTTTCGGTCAGGATGTTCCAGCTTGCTTTCACACCTGCGTCTTCGAGCATCTTTTTCCCGGGAATGCTCATCAGCCTGCCGTAAGCTTCCCTGACGCCCATGGTAACTATTATGGATGCAGCGCCTTTTCCAATGACCCTGTCTGCAACAGAGCCGTCTTTGAAATACTCCGGATATTCATCCGCCAGATTCACCAGAGGGCGGATAGTGTGACCTGCAGCAGTTTTGACTTTCCCGTCAGCGGAGATGACAGCTACAGCATATTCTGATTCTTCAATGCTTTTGATGATGTTTTCGTCCATAATGTTTCCTTCAAATCGTGAGTATCTTTGATGTTTTTTTAATGATATAAAATCCAGAGGATACAGTCAAACTCGTGTAACACTTCTGTGAAAGAACTGATTCGTTTTTCTATCAACATGTCATAATTACTCAAGCGATAGATATTTTTTTTGAGTAAGATGTGTTATTATACCCTTAATTAAAGTACCATGGGTGTACTATGCAATTTTGCATTTTAATACGGTTACACGAGGTGGGTATATGGATTCCCAGTTCTATGACAATCTTCAGCAGTTTCCGGAGATAGATCCTGTTACAGGAGAGTTGAGATATCCGGGACAGAGTACCTATATGCCGCAGCAGAAGGATCCGGCAGCCGGTCAGTATCAGCAGCAGTATCCTTTCCAGCAGAATCTTGGCGGATACGCTCCCCAGTCCTATCAGGGCATGGGGAACATGTCTGATATGCAGTTCTCAGGACAGAATACTGGCACCGGTTATTTTGGATATGGCAGTTCACTTACAGGATCCCAGCCGTATCAGCCTCAGCCGCAGGGTTATCAGATAGGACAGAACTATACACCTCCGGCACCGACATATACGACTCAACCTGCGTATCAGCCTGCACCGTATCAGGCTCCTGCCGGTAACGCATATTCTGCTGCAGCAGAGGAAAACAGCAGACTTCGCGCTGAGCTTGCAGAGCTCAGAAGGCTCAGAGAAAAAGCGGAAAAGGATCTCGAGGATCAGCGCAGACAGGCTGAGAGCGAACTGGCGGCAGCAAAAGAAGATGCTGAGAGAAGACAGCAGGAAGCCCTCGCACAGATAAGAATGCAGTACGAGGCTAAGGATAACGAGAGGCAGCAGATCCTTTCCAGTGAAAGAGCTACTTTCTCACAGCAATTACAGCAGTATCATGCGGATCGTGCCAGACTCGATGAAGAAAGAAGGCAGCTGGAAGAGACCCGCAATCAGATAAATGAGGCCAGAAATCAGGTAAACGAAGCCCGCAGTCAGGTCACAAGCATGCAGCAGTCTTTTGCAGCTGAAAGCGAGAGACTCAGAGCAGAGCGTCAGCAGCTTGATCTGGACCGTGCAGCTTCCGAACAGACAAGACAGCAGCTTCAGGCTGAGTGGAATAACCTGGAAGCTGCCAGACAGCAGACTGAGCGCTCCAGAAATGAGACCAATGCCTCTATCCAGGACATAGAACAGCAGAAATATGCCTTGTTTCAGAGCAGACAGCAGCTTGAACAGGACAGGGCTGCACTTGAGCAGAGAGCTCTGCAGGAAAAGACTGCGTTTGAGCAGAGAATGCAGCAGGAAAGGGCTGTATACGAACAGCAGAAACAGCAGGAAAGAGCTGCATATGAACAGCAGAAGCAGCTGGAGAGGGAAGCTTACGAGCAGCAGAAACAACAGGAGAGAGCTGATTACGAGCAGAGGATCCAGCAGGAGCGAGCTGATTACGAATCAAGGATGCAGCAGGAACGAGCAGCTCTTGAGCAGAGAATGCAGCAGGAAAAAGCTGCTATGGAGCAGGAACTGCAGAACCTCACTGAACAGAGAAAACAGATCGACGATCAGAAGGCTTCTTCTGAAGAGATCATGCGCAGGCTTTCAGAAGAGCGTGCTACGCTTGACAGATCTGCTCAGGAACTCAGTGCTAACAGATCCCGCTATGAGGAATCTCTGCAGCAGCTGAATCAGGACAAGGCTGCATTAGAGGAGAATATCCAGAAGTTCAATCTTGACAGAAATGAACTTGAAAAACAGAAAGCGATAACAGAAGAAGACAGGACCCGTCTGGCAGAGGAAAGGCTGTCAGCAGAGCGTCTAAGACAACAGCTTGATGAGGACAGGGTCGCTCTTGAACAGTCCAGACAGCAGAGCCTCAGTGAGCTGGCCGCCAGAGAAAGACTGCTCGAGGAGACTGAAAAGCAGAGTCAGGCTCACAGGGCTACTGTCGATGAGAGCAGAATGAGGGAAGCAGAAGGCCTTCGTGCCTTCTTCGAATCCCAGCGCGCGGATATTGACCGGCTTCGTTTTGAACTTGAGACGGCTCAGAGAGAACTCGAGATACAGCGTGAGAGACAACTTCACGAGTTAGATGAAGAAAAGCGCAAACTTGAAGAAGAACGTATAGAATTTCGTGAGGCGCAGGCTGAACTTGAGAGAAGGACAGCTGCAGAATCGGAAAAACATGAAGATGCCAAGACGGAAGAAGAGAATACCCTACCGGATGATGCCGGAAGTCCGTTCAGCACTTTGTTTGGCGATGATACGAATGAGATACAGGAGGCTGTTTCTTCTGATCTGACTGCGGCTGAGGTAACAGAGCCTGTTCCTGCAGAAGATTCTGCAGTAGAAGAAGCCGTTCAGACTGTGAATCCTGTCGAGGAGACTACAGTCTCTGAACCGGAGGAACTTCTGTGGAATCCGGAACAGACTGTAGCTGTAGAGGAGCCTGCGTCTGAAGTCCAGACAGCTGAGGTATCACATGATGAGCACGTCTCTGATGATATCAGAGATGACGTGGAATCCTTCACATTTGAATTTCCATCACAGGAAGATGTCCTTAAGGATCAGCCGGTCTTTGAGTTCGCTCCTGATATGTATGTGGAGCCTGATTCAGATACTGAGGAACAGAACGTTCAGCAGCCTGAGCAGGAAACGTCTGTATCGCAAGATAAAGCGGAAGAAACACCTTATGCATATGACATTCCTCTTGAGCAGGAAACTGTATCTGAACCTGTACCTGAAGAAAGACAGACGGAGAGAACCCGTTTTGCCTATGACATTCCTCTGGATGATTTCGAGCCTGTCACTGAACCTGTAAAGACAGCAGAACAGCCTGATGCGGTTCCGTATGCATATGACATTCCTCTGGACGAACCGGAGACAGTGACAGAACCGGAAAAGACAGAAGAGCAGACTGAACCTGCCCCGTATGCATTTGACATTCCTCTGGATGAACCGGAAACAGTGACAGAACCCGAAAAGACAGAAGAGCAGACTGAACCTGCACCTTATGCATTTGACATTCCTCTTGATGAACCGGAAACAGTGACAGAACCGGAAAAGACAGAAGAGCAGACTGAACCCGCATCTTATGCATTTGACATTCCTCTTGATGAACCGGAAACTGTAACAGAACCGGAGAAGACAGAAGAACAGACTGAACCTGCACCTTATGCATTTGACATTCCTCTTGATGAACCGGAAACTGTGACAGAACCGGAGAAGACGGAGGAACAGAATGAACCTGCTCCGTATGTATATGATATTCCTCTGGATGAACCGAAAACCGGGGATGAACCTGCTTATACTGCAGAAGAAGTACAGGATATCCTGACTCCTGACAGTGAGGATGCAGAGCCCGTAGATACAGTAGACTATAAACCGGAAGATGAAGAAGGTTTTACTATCGCTGATGCAGCGGAAGATATTACTGCAGATGACGATACGAACGGATTCAGCATAATTGATGATTTTTCATCATTCGATATAAAAGATGACGATGAAAAAACAGTTACTGAGCAGACACTAAGCGGAGAACAGTCATTCTCAGATCTTCTGAATCAGTTTACGGCGCAGCTGAATCTTGACGATCTTCCTTCATCACTTGATGATGTTACGGATTTTGCTCTTCCCGAAGAAGTCTCAGAACCGGCGGTTCCTGAGAAAATCGCAGATGCAGAACTTGATACTACGACAGTTCCTGAACCTGTTGTTATAGAACCTGTTGTTTCCGCAGAAGAGCCTGCTGAAGTACCTAAGATGTTTACCATCTCTGCAGTACCGCAGCTGGTGTTCCCGGAGTCAGAACCTGTTAAGGAAGAGAACGTCTCTGAGGATGAGAACACTGAAACTGTTTCTGAACCTGTACAGCAGGATGAGCAAGAAAAAGAGACTGCTGGCCAGGATGATTTCCCGGTAATTGAGGATTTCAACCCTGTGATGGCAAATGTCAGGGAAAGGGAAGAAGCAGCGCTTCGCGAAGCTCAGGAACAGGAGACTGAGACTGTATCTGAGGGCCCGTTCTTCGTTATTCCTGAAGAGGAAGACAAGGTACCGGAGACTTTACCTCAGATTGACATCCCTGAAGATATCTTCTCTGAAGTGAAATCCGAGGGAGAGCATTCTGACGAAGCACCTGCTGAAGAAGAGGTCGCTTCTGTGAATGTTACGGAAGAGGAACAGCCTGAAGCTGAACCGGAAAATGCGGAAGTTACTGAAAAAGTGATCGACGACATCCCGGAAGACATATATCTCGCAATGTACACAGAACCGGAAGAGGAAGATGTGATCTCCCTGCCCGTGGATCCTACCATAAAGCCTTCTGACGATGTCAAACAGACAGAAGGAAATAACGGACTGTTCGATTTCGATTCAGCTGTTGACGGTCTTGCTGCTGCTGTACTGAGAGACAACGCGTGGCTTTACAGTATGAACAATCTCACTCCTGCGGGTGAGGATCTTGTAAAGATAAGCGGACTCACTTCAAAGTACTATGTGAACGAAATAGACTGCAGCTATCCCTCCTACAGAGAGATCAACTGTGATTTCCCGGCCGGAACCGTATCTGCTGTGATCAGCAGTGTCCCGTTCTGTTCATATGCATTCGTAAGAGCAATAGCATGCCCGGAAGAAGTTGCGCAGGGCACAGTGATGCTTGGGCAGAGAAAACTCACTCACAATGATGTGCTCTATGTCGGGTCTGACAGGCTTGCAGAGAAAGGCAGGCAGACACTTGACTGGCTGATGAGCACGATCGGAGGAAAGGCAGAACAGAAGAGAGCAAGACTTCTGCCTATCCTTGAAAAGGTCGGTATGAGCAATCTGGCAGATATCCAGATGGAGTCTCTTAGTTATTCTCAGCGTATGCTGGTACTGCTTATTGCAGTAAGCTTCAGTAATACTCCTGTGATCCTTATAAACGATCCTAAGTTTGAGATCGAGGAGATCGATGTCAATTCTGCATGCGAAGTATTCAAACTTCTGACTGATGCAGGTAAGGCGGTCCTTATCGCAGGACATTCTCCGAGACTGCTCAGATCCGTCGCCAACAGAGTCCTTGCGATTCATTACGGCAATCAGGTGTTCAGCGGATCGTACCGCAGTTTCATAGAAGAGAACTGCAACGCGCTGGTAGTATTCCACAGCAGTGACGCGGCAAGTGCTGCAGAGAAGCTGTCAGCGGATGACAGGTTTGAAGTATCCGTAGACCGCGATATAGTCGAAGTGATGAGAGCGGAAGGCAGCACTGCAGGAGAGAAGGAAGCCATTGAAGCAGCAAGAGATGCCGGAGTTCCTGTTGAAAGCCTGAGAAACGGAGATAAGGGATTCTCCATCGCATATAAGGAAGTATTTAAGAGCAGGCCTCGTGTCTGATCAGTCCAAAGGTATAAATATCCATAATGAGTTGAGGAGGGGCAGCGAAGCACCGGGATATGCGGTGACGAGCTGCAGAATTCGATGAAAAAGAACAGCCAGTCTTTCGGAAGTTATTTTTTGAACGCAGCCCGCGGGGCGCGCGCCATGCTTCCGATACGTCTGATTTGGTCAGTGCTCATAGCAGCCGTTCCTGCCGTTGTCGTGCTGATCCTGCCTAAGGTAGCACCGTCAGTAGTCAAGAGGCTTCCTGAATATCTGTTCAGCACAGCGTTCGGTGCTGCATATCTGTTCTCAGTAATTGCAGCGCTGCTGATCATGCTGGTGCGCACGTTTGTCCCGAAGCTCTTCATCTTTGACGAGATTCTTTCAGGCAAATGGGAACTGGCATCCAGATGCGGTGCGAATCTTTCGCTTCCATGCCTGGCGAAGGCGCTGTTTGCGTTCTGGGCACCGGCTACTACATACTGCATCGCTGCAGTACTGTACGGCGTTATCATGAAACTGGCGGGTGGAAACACATTCGCAGGTATCGGAGGATATGTAAAGATCTTCGCGGCTGGTCTGCTGTCATTGCTTGCACTGTTTGCACTGGAACTGATCTTTGCAGCTCTCGGTGTACAGAAGACGGTTCTTCCTTTCATCAGTCTGCCGTTCATGGTCCTTATCATGGTCCTCTGGTACTGGAAAGGAATGCTCAGTTTCAGCGATCAGGCTAAAGTGACAGCCGGTGTTGATGCTCTGATGGGATTCTCTCCTGTGAGCCTTGCTCTGATCACTCCTGCGCTTATTATCATCGCCTTGCTGATCTGCATGACGGTTCCGATCAAGAGAATAGACAGATATGTTATAGAAGACCTTGATGATGAGATGCTTCGAGTCCTTGAATTCAGAGAAGATCAGGAAGTCTATGAGAAGACTAGAGACGGATTCGAACTGGTATTCACAGGCAAAGAAGTGTTAAGAAAAAGATAGAGCTCATATAAATTGAAAAAGTGCTCCGGAGGCATAAGCTCCCGGAGCGCTTTTTTATGGTCATATTTCAGTTTGAATTCACGCACATCTTTACATAGTCGATGAAGTTCTCCTCCAGAAGAGGAAGAGGATGTCCTTTTCTCCATACAAAGAGATACTCCAAAAATCTTCCTTCTCCTTCTATTCGTTTCATGACCAGTGAAGAGTTCTCAACATAAGCTGTCTGCGGGAATATACTTATCCCCATTTCCCTCTCGGCGAGAGCAGTGGCATCCAGATAACTGTCCATCTCACATACGATATTTGGCTCGCTTTTATATTCTCTGAACCAGCGGTAGATCATATCTATCACTGCTCTTCTGCTCGGCACTATCAGAGGTTCTCCGATAAGATTTGAAACGTTTATGGAGTCACCTTCCAGTGAGGAGATCGGATGTGTAGGGTTGATAAATGCGCTCATCGGATCCCTGCCGACAGGGAAGCTGTTGAGCAGCTGTCCGTCGCATGGCGATGTGATCACAGCGAGAGATATAAGACCGGACCTGAGTTTTTCGATCAGGTCGTCACTGTTTCCGTCAAGTATACGGAAGCGAACGTTCGGATATAGTTTATAAAACCCTGTAAACCATTCTCCGGCAATATGCGGAGCAGTACCTTCAACCAGACCGATAGATATCGTTCCCTTCATTCCGCTGCCCAATGAGAGTATCTCTTCCTCAGCTTTGTCAGCAAGGCTGAGGATCTCTTTTGCTCTCCTGTAAAGCAGCTGGCCTGATTCTGTCATCTGCAGAGAACGTTTTCCCCTGATAAAGAGAATAGTATTAAGTTCTTTCTCCAGACTTTTAATCTGATAGCTTAAAGGCGGCTGGCTCATATTCAGCTTCTCTGCAGCATGAGAAATATTGAGTTCTTCCGCCACTGCTACAAAGTATGAAAGTGTACGTAGATCCATATAAACCCCAACATATAAAAAAGATATAGTATACATAATATTATATGTATTTTACATCATAAAGAACGTTACGTAAAATGAAAACTGTGTTGAGACCCGAGAAATTATTTTGGAGGAAAGAACCATGAAAAAAATATCGGAATTTTACGGCTGCGATGTGTTCGACGACAGAGCAATGAGAGCCGCACTGCCTGCTGGAGCATACAGTTCTCTGCGCAGGACTATCGATGAAGGAAGCAAACTTGACAGCGAAGTGGCCGAGGCTGTTGCAGCGGCAATGAAAGAATGGGCTGTCGAAAAAGGCGCTACACACTTCACACACTGGTTCCAGCCTCTGACGGGTATCACTGCAGAAAAACACGATAGTTTTATTGAACGCTCCCCGGATGGCGGAGTGATCATGGAATTTTCAGGAAAAGAACTGATCCAAGGAGAGCCTGACGCATCGTCGCTTCCTTCAGGAGGCCTCAGAGCCACTTTTGAAGCGAGAGGATATACTGCCTGGGATCCCACTTCATATGCATTTGTAAAAGACGGGATACTGTTTATCCCGACTGCTTTCTGTTCATATACCGGAGAAGCACTTGACGCCAAGACACCTCTTTTGAGGTCAATGGAAGTTTTAAGCAAGGAAGCGATCAGGATACTGAAGGTATTCGGTGACAGCGCCAAGAAGGTAAGTGCTTATGTTGGAGCAGAGCAGGAGTATTTCCTTGTACCAAAGGAACTGTACGACAGAAGGGAAGATCTCCGGTATGCCGGAAGGACTCTGTTCGGAGCACCGGCTCCAAAGCAGCAGGAACTGGAAGACCATTATTTCGGAGCGATCGCTCCGGGAGTGGCTTCATTTATGAAAGAAGTCAACGAGAAGCTTTGGAAACTCGGTATCCCAGCTAAGACGGAACATAAGGAAGTTGCTCCTGCACAGCATGAACTTGCCTGTGTATACGATATGGTCAATGTTACGACTGACCAGAACCAGCTGGTAATGGAGATCCTAAAGGAAACTGCAGAGAAATATGGATTTGCATGCCTCCTGCATGAGAAGCCTTTTGCGGGAGTAAACGGCAGCGGAAAACATAATAACTGGTCTATAGCCACTGACAGCGGCATCAATCTGATGTCTCCCAAAGGACATGCAAAGGATGACCTCAGATTCCTGCTTATGATCTGTGCTGTAGTGAAGGCTGTGGATATGCATCAGGATCTTCTCAGGATCTCGGTAGCTACAGCGGGAAACGATCACAGACTTGGAGGAAATGAAGCCCCTCCGGCAGTCATCTCGGTATACCTCGGAGAAGAGCTCACAGCTGTGCTTAAAGCAGTAGCAGAGGGCACCAGTCACGAGGAAACCGGAACAGAAGAAATGAATATCGGTTCTGAAGTGCTTCCGGGTATCCGCAAAGACAATACAGACCGCAACAGGACATCTCCGTTTGTCTTCACTGGCAACAAGTTTGAATTCCGTATGATCGGGTCTTCTGACAGCCTTGCATTCACTAATGTAGTGCTCAATACGATAATCGCGGAGTCTCTGAAAGAGTTCGCTGACAGGCTGGAAAAGACTGACAATGAATCAGATGAAGTCAGGGCAATAATAGCAGAGACTCTTAAGGATCACTGCAGGATCATATTCAACGGCAACGGATACGATGACAGCTGGCTGGAAGAAGCTGCGAGGAGAGGCCTCTGCAACTTCAGGACGACTCCTGACTGTGTACCGCATCTCGTAGATAAAAAGAACATAGAGCTGATGACTGGTCTAGGCGTGTATACAGAGACTGAGCTCAGATCCAGATGCGAGATCATTCTGGAGAACTACTGTAAAACGGTGGAGATCGAATCCAGAACGATGGAGGAGATGGCTGTAAAGCATATCCTCCCGGCCATCGGAAGGTATACGGGAAAACTTGCAGAGACTGCTGCGGGAAAGAAAGCAGTTGCGGGTGATGTTGCGTGTGCCTTCGAAACAGGAACCATCAGAAAACTCTCTGATCTGGCTGACAGTATTTATGAAGCTTCAGAAAGACTCACTGAGCTGAGAGAAAAGATCAGTACAGGTGAATGGGATAAAGAGTCCGAAGATATCAGGGATAGTCTGATCCCGGCGATGGAAGAGCTGCGCAGAAAATGCGATGCAGCAGAGGTGATCACCGCTAAAGATTACTGGCCGTTCCCGACATACGGAGACCTGATGTTTGATGTCATCAGAGCGTGAAGCGTTTTATTAATCCTGGAGGAGAAAAACGATGAGCAGCCCGGAGTTTGCGTACCGTGTTTCACCCTACCGTTTCATTGCGAGATACCGTAACGGGAAATGGGAGGAGGGTCATCTCTCTACTGATGAGAATGTGATCCTTAATGAGAGCGCCTGCGTACTGCAGTATTCTCAGAATGTATTTGAAGGCCTCAAAGCGAGAAAGACCGAAGACGGAAGGATAATCGTCTTCCGACCTGACCGTAATGCAGCCCGTATGAGGGATTCCTGTATCAGAATGGCTATGCCGCCATATCCGGAGGATCTTTTCCTTAAGGCGGTGGATGATGTGATCAGGGCTAATGCGGATGTGATCCCCCTGTGCACTGACGGAAGCTCATTCTATCTGCGCCCGTTCATGTTCGGCACAGACCCGGTATTGGGAGTCAGACCTGCTTCAGAATATGAGTTCAGGATCTTCGGTTCTCCGGTGGGAAGTTATTTCAGCAGAATGATAAAGCTGCGTATCTGTGATTTGGACAGAGTTGCACCGCACGGGACCGGACATGTCAAAGCAGGACTCAACTATGCGATGAGTCTTTATGCGATAACGGAAGCGCATGCTCTTGGCTATGACGAGAATCTTTATCTCGACTCAGCGACAAGGACTTATATAGAAGAGACTGGCGGAGCCAACATCTTCTTTATCACAAAAGAAGGAAAGCTGGTCACACCCAAGTCTGATACGATACTTCCTTCCATTACAAGAGATTCAATTCTCGCTGTGGCGTCAGGATATCTCGGGATAGAAGCAGAAGAGAGGCCCATAGCACTGGAAGAGATAAAGGAATTTGCTGAGTGCGGGCTGTGCGGGACCGCGGCAGTCATCTCTCCTGTTGAGAGCATTGATGACCACGGGACGGTATACAGATTTTTCAGTGATGTAACTGAGGAAGAAAGTATTACAGGAAGGATCAAAAAGGTCCTGACGGAGATGCAGGAGGGTTCCCGTCCGTCTCCGGAAGGCTGGCTGCACGAGGTGACGCTCGCGTGACCGATTATACTGATTAATAACTGTTGAAAAAGAGGTGTTCATTCAGAATGAGCAACAGGGCAATAGTAGGAATCAACTGGGGTGATGAGGGAAAGGGCCGTATGGTCGACCTCATGACGGAATCCTACGACATAGTCGTAAGATATCAGGGCGGTGGAAACGCCGGTCACACTGTCGTAAATGAAAAAGGCAAGTTTGCACTTCATCTTCTGCCTTCCGGGATCCTTCGGGAAGGAACGGTCAATGTTCTGGCTGACGGAGTAGCACTGGATCCGGAAAACCTCTTTGCAGAGATAGAAGATCTGAGATCAAAAGGAATATCTGTTACTCCTGACAATCTCAAGATTAGCAGCTGGGCTTCGCTTCTGTTCCCGTGGCACAGAGACCTCGACGGTCTTGAGGAAGCCAGACTGGCAGATGCCAAATACGGTTCCACGAAACAGGGCATAGCACCGTTCTATGCCGACAGAAGCAGGAAAAAGACCATTCTGGCTGGCGAACTGTTTTACCCTGAAGCTTTTAACAGTCATCTGGATACGGTCCTGGAGTGGGAGAATCTCACACTGGACAAAGAGTACAGTGCCGGAACATATACAAGAGAAGATATTGATGAATGGGTAAAGAGATACTGCGAGCCCATGAAGCCGTTTATCTGCGATACCGGCAAATATCTTAGCAAAGCAGAGAAGGAAGGGAAAAACATCCTCTTTGAAGCGCAATTAGGCGCACTGAGAGATCTGGACAGGGGTATCTGGCCTTTCACCACTTCTTCCAACACAACAGCATCTTATATCCCTGTCGGTGCGGGAATGCCGGGAGTGGTACTGGATGATATCACCGGAGTCGTAAAGGCGTACTCGACCTGTGTCGGAGAAGGTCCTTTTGTAAGTGAATGGACGGGTGAGGATGCTGAGAAACTCAGAGAGGTCGGTGAAGAGTACGGCGCCAAGACCGGACGTGCGCGCAGAGTGGGTTCCTTCGACTGTGTTGCGACAAGGCACGGCGTTCAGATGCAGGGAGCCACGGAGATCGCGCTAACAAAGCTCGATATCCTCAGCTATATGGACACCATACCGGTATGTACCGCATACAGTATTGATGGGAAGGAAACAGACGAGTTCCCGTTCCCGTCAGCGCTGGACGGCGCAAAGCCTGTTACGGAATATATGGAGGGATGGAAATGCGACATCTCCTCTGCAAGGAGATGGGAGGACCTCCCTGAAGCAGCCAGAAGATATGTCTCATTCATAGAAGAGGCAGCAGGCTGTCCGGTGGTCTATATATCCGTCGGGGCCGAGAGAGACAGCATAATAATAAGGGAGGACAGGAAGACGGAATGGCTCAGAGAGCACAGAAACTGAGCACCGTCCTGAACTGAGATGACAGACAGATTTGAGTCTCCGCTGGCGACCAGATATGCGTCACAGCGAATGACATCGCTCTTCTCCCAGGATAACAGGTACCGCACATGGCGTTTGCTGTGGGCGGTACTGGCGCGTACCGAGATGGAACTCGGATTGCCGATCTCTGAGGAGCAGGTCAATGACCTTTTCGCACATATTGAAGACATCGACTACGAAGCTGTGAGACAGAGAGAGAAGGAAGTGCGCCATGATGTAATGGCACATGTATGGGCTTATGGAAAAGCTGCTCCGTCCGCATCAGGGATAATCCACCTGGGTGCGACCAGCTGCTACGTTACCGATAATGCGGACCTGATCATTTACAGAGACGCTCTTTCACTGATAAGAGAGGAAACAGTAGAGCTGATGAAATGCCTCAGTGTTTTTGCGGAAAGGTACAAAGATCTTCCTGTTCTCGGATACACTCATTATCAGCCGGCTCAGCCGGTGACTGTGGGGAAAAGGGCCTCTTTATGGTTACAGGATATTCTGGAGGATCTAACTGAAACCGATCAGGTGCTCGGAGGAATGAAGTTCCTTGGAAGCAGGGGAGCTACGGGAACGGAAGCAAGTTATATGGAGCTCTTTGACGGGGACGGAGGAAAGATAGATGAGATGAACTCCCGTATAGCAAAGCAGTTCGGATTTTCGGAATGCTACCCGGTATGCGGGCAAACATATCCCAGGAAACTTGACAGCAGGATACTCAACGTTCTCTCAGATATAGCTCAGAGCTGTTATAAGATGGCGCAGGACATAAGACTGCTGCAGCATGACAGATTCATAGAAGAACCGTTCGGAGAAGATCAGATAGGTTCATCAGCCATGGCGTATAAACGCAATCCAATGAGGTGCGAGAGAATATGTTCTCTGGCAAGATATCTTATGACTTTGCCTGCAGATGCATCTATGACTGCCGCTACACAGTTCCTGGAGAGGACACTGGATGACTCTGCCGGAAGACGGATCGTTATACCTGAAGCGTTCCTGTGCGCTGATGCTGTGCTGAGGCTTGCATGCAGCGTTATCTCAGGACTTACCGTCAACGAAAAGGTCATTGACAGGACGCTGAGAGAGTATCTTCCGTTTATGGCTACAGAGAATATCCTCATGGAAGGAGTCAGACGCGGGGGAGACAGGCAGGAACTTCATGAACATATACGCAGGCATTCCATGGAAGCGGTGCGAGCACGCAATGATGGAAAGGAATACGATCTTCTCGGTGCGATCGCTGATGACGATGTATTCAGGATGACGCGAGAAGAACTTGCTGATGTTCTGGATCCTGCGCTGTTCACAGGCAGAAGCTCGGAACAGGTCACTGCATTTCTGGATAAGATCAAGCCTCTGATAAGCGGAGACACCGATATAGATTACGATATTGAAGTCTGAAGGACGGAGGATGCGATTTTGGATACGATACTGGTTCTGGATTTTGGGGGACAGTACAGCCAACTGATTGCCAGGAGGATACGCGAACAGAACGTTTATGCGGTAATCGAATCTTTCAGGCATATATCTGTAGATGAGATCATAGACAGAGGTTACAGAGGAATAATCATGACCGGGGGGCCAAACAGCGTCAATGATCCGGAATCTCCGCATTACGATCCCGGTCTTTTGGATGCAGGGATTCCTGTACTTGGGATTTGTTATGGGGCCCAGCTCATGGCTCAGATGGCAGGAGGAAAAGTAGCAGCTGCAGGAGCTGAAGGAGAATACGGAAGGACACAGCTCACTGTGACCGAAAACAGCCTTTTCAAGGGTGTACCGGAAGCCAGCATCTGCTGGATGAGCCACAGGGACAGAATAGTTGAGATACCTGAAAGATTTTCAGTTAAGGCATATACTCCTCAGTGCACCTGCGCCGCAATGTCAGACGAATCCAGAAAGCTTTATGCGGTGCAGTTCCATCCGGAAGTGACTCATACAAGATACGGAACTCAGATGCTTTCCAATTTTCTTGATATTTGCGGATGCGACAGACAGTGGAAGATGTCGAGGTTCGTTCAGGAAACGGCTGAAAGGCTTGCATCTGAACTGAAAGGAAAACGGGTACTCATGGCTTTGTCAGGAGGAGTAGATTCCTCCGTGACGGCAGCACTGCTGGCAAAAGCCATCGGAAATGATCTGAAATGTGTGTTCGTGGATCACGGCCTTCTGAGAAAAGGAGAAGCCAAGGCCGTGGAAGATGTTTTCCGCAGCCGCCTCGGAGACAGTCTCGTATGTGTTGACGCCAGTAAGCGTTTTCTTGGAGAACTTGCCGGAGTGACAGATCCTGAGACCAAGAGAAAGATCATCGGAGAGCAGTTCATCCGTGTTTTTGAGGAAACAGCTAACGGCCTGGGAGGCTTCGACCTGCTGGCGCAAGGCACTATCTATCCGGATGTCATAGAAAGCGGAAAAGGCGACTCTGCTGTAATAAAGAGTCATCACAATGTAGGAGGGATCCCCACTGACATGAAATTCAGCGGAATAGTTGAGCCGCTGAGGGATCTTTTCAAGGACGAAGTCAGAAGAGTCGGGTTAGAACTTGGACTTCCAGACCATATAGTAAAAAGACAGCCGTTCCCGGGACCGGGACTGGCTGTAAGGATAACAGGAGAAGTCACTGAAGAAAAACTTAGTGTCCTCAGAGAAGCAGATGCCATATTCCGCGAGGAGATAGACACGGCTGATATGAGTGAGCGTCCTGATCAGTATTTTGCTGTCCTTACTGATACTTCAGCAGTAGGAGTCAAGGGTGATTCAAGACTGTACGGCTCGGTCATAGCTCTTAGGTCTGTGACGACTGAAGACTTCATGACTGCTGACTGGACCAGGATCCCTTTCGAAGTGCTTGAAAGAGCCAGTGTAAGGATCACGAACACGATACCTTCGGTCGCCAGAGTGGTATACGACATCACTTCAAAACCTCCGGCGACAGTGGAATGGGAATAAGATGATGACAGTGAGGTAGCTATATGTGCGGAATAGTCGGATATACAGGTATGCAGGAGGCTGCTCCGATACTGCTGGAGGGCCTTAAGAGACTTGAATACAGAGGTTATGATTCTGCTGGAATTGCGGTCATTAACGGTAATGAGATCTCGGTAAGGAAGGTCTCCGGAAGGATCGCGAAACTATGCGAAATCACAGATGACGGCGCCGAATGCCCAGGTAGAGTGGGTATCGGTCATACAAGATGGGCGACACACGGAGCCCCGACAGATATCAACGCACATCCGCATGTCAGCAATGACGGGAAATTCGCAGTCGTACATAACGGGATCATTGAAAACTACCTGTCTCTCAGAGAAGAACTTATCAGCAAAGGCTATCATTTCGAGAGCGAGACCGATACAGAGGTGGTAGTTCAGCTGCTGGAGATGTATTACACAGGAGACCTTAAGAGTGCGGTAATGCGGGTCTCCTCCAGACTACAAGGATCATATGCTCTCGGAGTAGTATGTTCTGATGCTCCTGACGAGATCGTTGCCATCAGAGAATCCAGTCCGCTTATCATCGGAATCGGAGCCGGAGAGAACTATTTCGCATCTGACATTACTGCACTTGTCTCTTACACAAAGAATGTGATCTATCTTGAGGACGGTGAATTCGCTCAGATCACTCCGGACACTGTAATGATATATGATCTTCTCGGGAATCCTGTCTCAAAGAAAGTTCAGAGAGTTACCTGGGATGTTCAGGCGGCGGAAAAAGGCGGATATGAGCATTTTATGCTCAAGGAGATAGTCGAGCAGCCGCGTGCGGTGGAGGCTACGATACGTCCAAGGATCAGGGATAACCGTGTCGTACTTGAGGAAGAGGGACTCAACGCAGAGTTCCTCAGGGGAATAAAACGGATCTATATCACAGCCTGCGGATCAGCTTACTATGCCGGCTGTGTCGGCAGATACGCTATAGAATCCCTTTGCCGTATCCCTGTGAGTACTGAACTGGCCAGCGAGTTCAGGTACGGAGACCCGATGGTGGACAGCGAGACTCTGGTCATAGTACTGTCACAATCAGGTGAGACGGCTGATACCATAGCGGCAATTAAGGAGAGCAAGAGCAAAGGCGCACCGGTACTTGCAATTGTCAATGTCGTTGGAAGTTCTGTTGCTAAACTTGCAGATTTTACTCTATATACCTGGGCAGGGCCGGAGATAGCTGTTGCGACGACAAAAGGATATACAACTCAGCTAGCACTGCTTTATCTGTTTGCTTTATACACCGCAGGTGAACTGGGCAGAATAGACGAGAAGACCTACAGACATATGCTCAGATCTCTGAGATCTCTTCCTCAGAAGATTCAGGAATCTGTTGATCTGAACCCTTTGATCGAGAAGTATGCTGATGATTACAGGGATGCGAGATCGATATTCTTTATAGGAAGGAACTCGGACTACGGAGCTGCAATGGAAGGAGCGCTCAAGATGAAAGAGATATCCTATATTCATGCGGAAGCATATGCAGCCGGAGAACTCAAACATGGGACCATCGCACTTATAGAGGAACATCAGCCTGTGATAGCACTGTGCTGTAATGATACCGTGCGTGAGAAGACCATGAACAACATCATTGAAGTTAAAGCCAGAGGTGCTGATGTGCTCGCACTTGCAGAGAAAAGGGACGCTGACATAATCTCCATTGCGGACAGGATGCTGTGGCTTCCTGAGGTGGAACCGGTGTTTGCCGGAGCAGTTGAGATAATTCCTTTGCAGCTTCTGGCATACTACACAGCTAAGGCAAGGAATTGCGACATTGATAAACCGAAGAACCTCGCAAAGTCCGTGACAGTCGAGTGAATGGAGGAAGAGATGGTGACGAAGTATATCTTTGTAACAGGAGGAGTCGTTTCAGGACTCGGAAAAGGAATAACTGCTGCATCCCTCGGGAGACTTCTAAAAGCAAGAGGACTCAAGGTAGCGGCTCAGAAACTTGACCCGTATATAAATGTGGATCCCGGGACCATGAGCCCTTATCAGCATGGCGAGGTTTATGTGACAGAAGACGGTGCAGAGACCGATCTCGATCTGGGACATTATGAGAGATTCATAGACGAGGACCTTAACAAATATTCGAACCTGACTACCGGTAAAGTGTATTGGAACGTCCTGAACAAAGAGAGAAAGGGAGAATATCTCGGATCGACAGTACAGGTCATTCCTCACATTACGAATGAGATAAAAGATTTCATTTACAATGTCGGCAGGAATACCGGCGCTGATGTGGTCATCACCGAGATCGGAGGCACGATCGGTGATATAGAATCACAGCCCTTCATAGAGGCTGTAAGACAGATATCACTCGAGGTAGGAAGGGAGAACAGTCTGTTTGTTCATGTGACTCTTGTGCCTTTCCTCAGAGGGTCTGATGAGCATAAGTCAAAGCCCACACAGCATTCAGTCAAGGAATTACAGGGGCTTGGTATAAATCCGAACATTATCGTGCTGAGGTGTGACGAGCCTCTCGAAGATTCCATCTTTCAGAAGATAGCGCTGTTCTGCAATGTAAAGCCGGACTGCGTTATTGAGAACATCACCCTGGCAAATCTGTACGAAGCACCTCTGATGCTGGAAGAACAGGGACTTGCGGTTGTAGCCTGCAGGGAACTGGGAATTGAAACAGGCGAACCTGATCTCGCTGAATGGGAAGAGATGTGCAGAAGAATAAGCAGATCTCACGCCAGTACTGTTGAGATAGGCCTGGTAGGAAAGTATGTTGCGCTTCATGACGCGTATCTCTCGGTAGCAGAAGCTCTGCGCCATGCAGGTTATCATCACGGAGTTACGGTCAATATACACTGGCTGGATTCCGAACTGATCGACGACAGCAATGTTGATGAGATACTCTCTCCCATGGACGGGATCATAGTTCCCGGAGGTTTCGGCAGCAGAGGCATTGAAGGAATGATAGTATCAGCCAGGTATGCCAGAGAGAAGAATATCCCGTATTTCGGCATTTGCCTGGGCATGCAGGTGTCATGTATCGAGTTCGCACGGAATGTCTGCGGATTGGCAGATGCCAACTCGGGAGAATTTGACGAGAGCACTCCTCATAAAGTCATAGATTTTATGCCCGGACAGAGCGATGAGATAAACAAAGGCGGGACTCTCCGTCTCGGTGCGTATCCCTGTGTGATCAAAAAAGGGTCTGTGATGGAAAGATGCTATGGCGTGAATGAAATCACAGAACGTCACAGACACAGATATGAGTTCATGAATGAGTACAGAGAGATGTTTGAGAGAAAGGGAATGAGCCTCAGCGGTATATCTCCTGATGGGAATCTGGTGGAAACAGTAGAGTTTTCAGACAGGGACTTCTTTGTCGGAGTCCAGTATCATCCTGAGTTCAAGAGCCGTCCCAATAAGCCTCATCCGCTCTTCTGCGGTTTTATAGAGGCCTCTATAAAGGAAAAAGAGTCTAGAAAAATCTGAAAAGAAATATAGAAACCGGGGCACAAATGATCTGAATGTTCAGATCTCTGTGCTCCGGTTTTTGTATTTATCTTTAGAAGGTCATTCTTCAGCTTCAGGCTCAAGAACTTTTGAAAGTACTTTGGTTATTCTCTTGCCGTCGGAATCCAGAACAGTAAAGTGAATACCTCCGTAACTGCACTCAATACCTGTCTCTTCCTTCTGAGGAATGTATCCTAAAAGGTCGGTAAGAAGCCCTCCTATAGTGTCGTACTCCTCATCGGCATCTTCAGGCAGGTCTACACCCAAGGCTTCAAAGACATCCGATATCTCGGCATAACCGTCACTAATAAGAGTTCCGTCAGGCTGTATCTGCATGAGGACTTCTTCCGTGTCATACTCATCCTCAATATCGCCGACTATGGTCTCCAGTATATCCTCCATAGTGACTATCCCTGAAGTGCCTCCGTATTCATCAACGACGACTGCCAGATGTGTCTTCTTCTGCCTGAAATCTCTGAGCAGAGAGTATGCTTTATAGGTCTCCGGAACATAAAGAACAGGTCTCATTACTGTTCTCAGATCCAGATAATCATCACCGGCGGACAGGTGAGGGAGGAGATCCTTGACGTGGCAGACACCTATGATGTTGTCAATGCTCGTTTCATAAACAGGCAGACGGCTGTATCCGCTTTCCAAGGCAACATCAACTACATGAGGAATGCTGCTCTCGACCGGAACTCCAACGACCTCTGTGCGATGGACCGCAATATCTCCGCAGTCCACATCGTCCAGCTCGAAGATGTTACCGATCATCTCTTTCTGGGAACTGTCTATAACATCGTCTTCAGCAGTGTCTACCAGTTCCATGACGTCTTCTTCAGTGACTTCTGTCAGGTCTTTCTCTGCCCCGGCAATATGCACAGCCAGTCGTGAAGGAAGCATGAGCAGCTGAGTCAGAGGAGCGAAGAGCGCGGGCAGAAGTCTGAATTTGTCAAGCGATGGAACAAGCCTTTCGCTCTTGGCCTGCCCGATGAAGAACGGAAGCATCATGAACAGTGCGAAGTAGACAAGTGTAAAGAGAAGTGTCAGAAGGATCCTCAGTACATCTGTCAACTCAAGTGCTTCTATAAGCAAAAAAAACAGCGTCGTAGCGGCAGCAGACAGGACTACAGCAAAAATGATACCGGTAACCGTGCGGACAGATACACCGAGACCGTATCTTGATGTATCTTCTTTGGATGATTCCCTGATATCTGCTCCTGTCAGAAGTGACGCGACAACGCAAAAGATCGATGAAATAATGATAGTGGCGATACGCCAACTGTCGGGGTCCATAAAAACTCCTTCTTGCCGTCAATACTTTACGGCAGTATTAATGTACAATATTATATAGAAAGAAATTAATGTGCGCAACTGGTCAGCCGACTTGAAGCGCTTTGAACGGTTTTATGAAAGCTTGATCTGCGGGGTAAAGAAGTGAAACTGTTTCAGATTACTGACAACTGCTGGTACTCAGAATCAGACCAGACATATGACAGACCCTCCTTGGGATACATCAGGGGAAGCAGCATGAGCGTTGCTGTAGATACGGGAAACAGCCCCAAACACTGGAATGAATTCCTAAAAGCACTGGAAGTGAACGGTCTGGAACGTCCTTCTATGTGTGTGCTGACGCACTGGCATTGGGATCATGTACTGGGGATAAGTGCTGCAGGCGTTCCTGTTGCTGCATGCAGGATGACACAGCTGCATCTTCAGGAGATGTGCGCCTGGAGCGATGAAGAGAAGAAAGCGTTCTATGATTCGAACATCTATGCTCAGGCTGAGTACCCTTCATGGGAAGAGATTAAGCCTTCGACAGCTGATATAGTATTCGATACGACACTGTCGTTGGATATAGGCGGAGTGGATGTGTGCCTTGAACATGTTCAGGGACCGCACTCCGATGACTCAGTGCTGGTGTCCGTACCTTCTGATGGAATGCTTTTTGCAGGAGATTCTTCTGCCGGAGATTTCTCAACGCCAAACATAGCATATGACCCTGTCCTTCTGAGGATGTATACGGAGAAGATAGAGTCCATGTATTTCCGGTATTTCCTTCATTCTCACCGTCAGCCTCTAAACAGACAGGAGACCATGGAGTTCCTGAGAGAGGCAGCGGAAAGAGGGTATTATATATTCTGAGAGCAGAACAAAAAGGTCCGGTCAATGACCGGACCTGATTCGTATATCGCTGTAAAGCCGATTCGGATGAATGACTTTATTCCTGTACTTCCTCTAAAGGTGCTTCGGGTGTTTTTGGAACATCGTACGGCGCCCAGATATCAGTCTTTTCAGGGTTGTTCTTATTCTTGAGATAAACTGCAATGCACAGGGCAAGAAGTACAAAACAGGCTCCGACACTGCCTTCAACTCCGAACTCGACGTTGTAGAAGATTCCGTCTTTAGCCGAAGCTGTGTCAAGCTTGAAGATGGAATAGGCAGGGACCATACCGCTGTTTGGAAGTCCGAATATCAGATTCTGCGTAAAGTTCCATGTAGCATGGAAAGACATCGCAGCCCAAAGAGAATCGTAATAGTAAACGAACAGGGAGAAAATGAGACCTACCAGGAATATCTGAACTCCGGCTATCAGAGTGAATCCGGGGTTTGATATATGCATGTACGCGAATGTGATGGCATTGACAAAAATGGCGAACGCAGCGTGCTTGTATCTTCTTCTGAGCTTTGAATAAAGGAAGAGACGGTCAACAAGTTCCTCGGCAGAAGACTGGATGAAGACGGATACCATGAAAGCGATGAGGACGACCGGCCTTATTCCGTTATAAGACAGCTTTATGTCTCCCAGCAGGATCGACAAAAGAACACAGAATCCGTTGCATCCGAATCCGAGAAGAACACCGATGATGAATCCTTTCAGGGTGTTGCCTTTTTTGTTGGGAAGAAGATGCTTGAACATCGGTCTGTTGTGCTTGTTGAGGATCAGATCAAGGATTATAAAGATCCATATTCCGATGAACAAGAAGTAATCGCTGAGGAATTCCCCTAAAGCAGCGTCTCCTCCGGTGATCTTCGCGATAAGACCGGAGAGTGTGGCTTTTATGATGAAGAGGGAAAGAAACGATCCGGCGAAGACAAGGATAATAGAGAAAGCTATCGCTATAGGGAAAAAGTCAGTAAGTCTTCTGGAGTTTCTCAGGAATTTCTCACAGAATCTCTGGTAATATTCTTTCATTCTTAACCAGGCGCGGAGACCCGTGACTTCAGTCGTGGGAGGAGCGCCTGACTCCTTTCTTGTTTGTTGTATATTTCCTGTGTCTGAGACACTTTGATAACTGGTTTTTAATACGCCTCCCATTGTCCTAATTTAGGATTATTGACAGTGTTAGAATGTATCTGTAAGATACTCTCAAAAGGAGGTG
>JAEEGL012681892.1_pt1 | contig 37219 bp, 15 predicted proteins | sample 9134231 | NCBI WGS metagenome assembly JAEEGL01 (sample SAMN16246548, study PRJNA631951) | gut metagenome | biome: gut microbiome; feature: rumen; material: fiber-attached | host: Bos | place: Iran: Karaj | collected 2018-10 | reverse complement strand
GTATAAATTACTCAATGAATCATATGATAAAACGCTGATTGAGAGATTACTTGAAATCAGACAAATTGCATCGGATGCTGATGCTTTTTTTGAGCCAACTTTAAGTCATACTTGGATAGATCCTTTTAAAATCGATGGAATGGATAAAGCGGTGAAACATATTATGGATGCGATGAAAAAAAATGAAAAGATTATGATTTTTGGTGATTATGATGTAGATGGGGTGACGGCGAGTTATTGTCTGTATAAATTTTTCCGTTATTTTTTGAAATATTCAAACGTGAGTATTATGTATCCTGATAGACAAAAGGATTGATATGGACTGAGAAATTATCATTTAGATGAAATGAAATCTAAGTGAGTACAATTGGTTATCACGGTGGATAATTGAATTACCTCCATAGAAGAAGCTAAACATGCAAAAGAAATTTGAATTGATTTATTGATAACAGATCACCATCAACCTTTGAATGAGTTGCCTGATGCAGTTGCAGTTTTGAATCAAAATTGTTCTCCTGATTATTCATTCAAATGATTAGCGTGAGTAGGTGTGGCCTTTAAACTCATCGTAGCGATGTTGTCTAAATGTAAGGATTTTTCTAGTGAAAGAAAAAATCAGATTTTTAATTTCTTCTTGCCTATAGTTGCTATATGAACGGTAGCAGATGTAGTTCCACTTCTATGAGAAAATCGTTATATTGTAAAAAAGTGACTTGAATTAATGAATCGTCATCCCGATAGTTTACCGAAATGCTTGCAGTGATTCCTTTCATACTTAAATATAAAATCTCCAATTGATACTTATCATATTTGATTTGTGATTTGACCAAGAATTAATGCATGATGAAGAATTCAATCGCCATATGATAGTCTAAATGTGTTTTTGCATGATGGTGATGAACAGATAGAATTTTTACAGAAAATGGATGCGATAAACCAAGAAAGGAAGAGATTACAAGACGAGTGATTGAAAGTCGCTGAAAAGTTAATCGATGTAGAATCTCCAATTCTAATCGCTGAAAGTCCAGATTTTCATGAGTGAGTGATATGAATTATTGCATGAAGATTGACTGAAAAATATAATAAGCCATCTATAGTTTTTAAATCTGATAAAGAAAAGTGATCAGCTTCTGCCAGTTTGAGATGACCTGATTATTTCAGTGTGATCGATATGCTAAAAGCGCATTCAGATATTTTGGAACGTTTTGGGTGACATAAATGAGCTTGATGATTAACTGTAAAATTAGAAAATTTAGATAAGCTGAATAAAAAATTAAAATCATATTGTAAGAAAAAAATAAAAGAATCTGATTTGGAAAAAGTTTTGTTTGTTGACACAAAAATTTTACCTCAGGAATGGACTAATTGAAATTTTAAATTTTTAGAGAAATTTGAACCATTCGGAGAATGCAATGAAGAACCATTGTTTTTATTTGAAAATCTTCAAATTCAAAAAGTAGAAAAAGTTTGAAAAAATGGAAGTGCACATATGAAACTTTATGCACACTGGTGAAATCAATTGTTGCATTTATTATTCCGATGAAAGGGTAGTCAGTCAGATTTAATTTCTGATGAAATTTCTGTTATTTGAAAAATTAAGAGAGATACTTTTAATGGGGGATATTTTGTAGATGGATGTGCTGTTATTGAAGATTGAAAAATTATAGATCTCTAATAGTTTGTAATAATAGTTTTATTATTTTCTAGTGATCACAAGTCTATTTTATCGATATTTCAGAATCTATTATATTTTTCTTTAAGTGTATTATATTTAAATATTTGAGAATTCCATTGATCTTCTATATTTCATCATGCTGGGAAATTAAAGTACAATGTTTTTTCGTCGTCTGTAAATATGGCGAATCTTCTGGATCATGCTAAGTATACTAAACGTCTCATATTATTTCAGAATTCATTTTTTGCTAACGATATTATTTGCATAAATTCAGTTAAATTTACTTCAAAGAAGAATCAGTCTAAACTATTTGATCAGGTTAAATATTGTGGTGTTTCGATTAAGAATAGAGGTTCTTCTTCTGGTCCTCTAATTCATAGTAACATTCACTCTTTCATTTCTACATATGTTTTTTCATTCCATACTGCAAATTTCTTATCATTCAATTTAATTAATACTACAGGATCATAATATAATAATTCAATTCATAGAGTTCATCATCTGTCAGGTTCTTTTCGAGAAAGTTTTAGAGGAAAATTATTTTCTACTATTTGCATATCAGTTCCTGTATTATCATTTTGTATATTTTCATTTCATGTTCATTGTAATGTTATTGGAAATTTGATTCAAGTTATTATTTTCTCATCTCCAGTAATTACTTCAATTTCTTGCTGTTCAAGCTGTAATTCTATTGCTCATACGAAAGGAAATTTTTTTTGGATATTTTTTAGTAATTCATCCTTATTGGATAACAATACATAATAATTTTTTCATTTAACTTCATGTGATATTAGGTTGAATAATTCAATATCTTGGTATGTTGCCAAAGTATCATCAGAAAATTTAATTTGAGAAATTGTTTGTTCAGGTTTGAAGAATAGAGATTTTATTGAAATATAGATTCCTCCGATAATTACTAAAGCAAAAAAAAGTCATCGAGATAAAATGTTTTTTAATTTTTGACTAATTTTAAATTCAGGAACAGATACGCCAGATCTGTTTAGCATTTTTCTAAACGATTGTTTACGTTTTTTACGAGAGAATTTTTTTTGACTAACTATTCCTCTAGACATATCGAATGTAATAGAATACAAAAGTTAAAATAACTCAGAATATGAAACCTCACATTACTTCTATTGGGGTATGTCAGAGTCTTTCTTTTAGTTTTGATTTTTTTTGTTGAGTTATGAGAAAATTCTCCTGTAGATCTCTTCTTATTGCGTTTAAATATTCTGCGTGTTTCCCAGTTTGGTATCTAATATTCATTGCATCGTATGCAAATAACATTGAAAATGTTAATGCTATCGCAAATGTAACACTAAAAATTCAGTCTGCTAATAATGCTAGTACAGTTACACTACTTGCTACTCAAGTATGGAATGATGGAAATCATCATGATATAAATATATGGTCAAAACAAATTCTTCTTTCAACGATAGAATCAATTATAATTTTTACGAATTGGATAATGATTCATACTAGAAGTACTATAAAAATAGGAGGAATCCTATCAGGAAATAATTCAAAGAAAGAATTTCGTGATTGTACGATATAATCCCGCATATATTTGAATATATGAAAATAAACTTAATATCTTTGATATTGATATTAAGTTTAAATTCAAATAAAAATCAGATTTTTTATCTTCTTTCTTCTCTGGATTTAGATTCAGCCATCCATGGATAATGTTTTTTTACGGTTTCCTTTAATTCAGATGGTTTGATAATTCCAAATTCTGTAATAATTCATGTGATATATTTAGCAGGAATTTGATCGAATGCAAAATTTATAATTTCTAATTCTTCAGGTTTATCTGGCCATACTTCTTGAGCGTCGCGAGTTTCAATATGTACGTCATCATGGATATCAGTTTTTAATAAGTTTCCAGCGATGTATACAGGAATTTTTGAATGAAATGCTGTAGAACACATTCCAAAACTTCATACTTTATTTATTACACTTCAATTTAATTTTAGTGCATCGCAACCAATTATTATACAATCAATATCTAATCACATTGGATCACTATCGTCAATGATGAAAGGTGCAGCATTATCTGTCACCATTGTAACTTTTATACCAGCATTTAGGAAATCCATAGCAGTTTTATGTCATTGGTATAGTGGACGAGTTTCTCAGTTGAAAACAACAAAATCGATTCAGTTTCTTTTGTTTGCTAAAATTGTATTGATAGCAGAGTTACTGTGACAATATGTAAATACAGCATCTCAATAGTTTATGATTCATACTCCATTTTGAACTGCTTTTTCGGCAGTTTCTGTAATCATATTAAAATATGTTTCACTGGCATTAATAGCTATTTTTAAAAATGATTTTAAATCAGCTTTCTCTATTTCTGGGTGAATTTTTGCGTAGATATAACTCATTCCATTGAAAAGCATTGGTTCTGTAGGACGAGCATCTTCCAACATTTTCATTGAAGTTTTTGTGAATTCATATGCATCAGCAAAAGACTTAAATTCTTGTGATTTTAATTCTTTGAAAAGGATTTCAAAAGCTGATTTTGCAATGTTTGTTGCTCATTGAATTTTGATGTCTTTAATGTCTTGGACTACTTGTTCTACATTTTTTAGATCTGCCATTTTATTTTTGTTTAATATAAAACATTAAATCTATTATATTCAAAAATAATAAAAAATGCAAAATTTTTATCTCGAAAATGGGGGTAGTAATAAATTATTAGTCGATTAAATTTTCGTCTATATATTCTTTTAAAAATTCCTTAACTTTTTGGACATCTTTATCATCTGCGGCAGGAGTTCATTTCAAAGGATATTTTCGTCAAAGTTTTTCTCGTTTTGGAATAGCCATTGTATGATATTTTAGTAAGTTTATTTTTTGAAAATTTTTAAGTGATTGGACAAATTCTCATACTTTTTTGATATCATTTTCATTATCGGTTAGTCATGGTACAACAACATATCTAATCCAATAATTCATTCACTGTTCATCGATGTAGCGGATGAAATCGAGTGAAGTCATGTTAGATGTTCATGTCACTTTTTTATGTAATTTTGGAGTAATTCATTTTATATCAGGGAGTACGTGATCAGTGTATTTTAAAGCTTCTTTTACATCATCGTTTAATAGAAATCCATTGGTGTCTAAACATGTATTGAATCAGTTTTCTTTAAGTAATTTCAAAACAGGAATCAATTCTTTGACTTGTAAAAGACACTCTCATCATGAAAATGTTACTCATCCATTTTCTCCAAGGTATTCTTTTTCTTTGTAGACAAGTTTTAGTATTTTTTCTTTAGAGATTTTTTTGTTCTCATCTGTAGAAATTGTATCCGGATTTTGACAATATAGACAACGAAATGGACAACCTTGCAGAAAAAATACCATTCTGATTCATGGTCAATCTTGAGTTGAGAATGTTTCGTAAGAATGGTAGTTTAGCATATTTAGTCTAGATTTACATTATGATAAACATGGTCTACATCATCATTGTCATTCAAATTATCCAGTAGGTGAGTGAATACTTCTAAATCATGTCCTTCTAAAGTAACCATATTATCTGCAAAATAGTGTAAATCTGCTTCCGTAATATGGTATCATAGTTCTTCGATTTGTTTTTTTACAGTAAGGAAATCCGTTTTTGTTGTATACACTTCAGCTACTCAATCTTCAACTGTAACGTCAGTAATAGCTAAATCCATCATAGCCATTTCTACTTCTTCATCATTGAATGGAGTAACTTTTTCTAATTGTCTTCCTTTATCTTCATATTTTTCAGATAATCAATCAATTACAATTAATCATTTTTCTTGGAACTGCCGAGCAACAGCTCACATTTCAGCCATAGCTCATCATCATTTAGTCAGAATTGTTTTGATATCTGAACTAGTTCTGTTTGTATTTGATGTAATAGTTTTGATTAGGAATGCTGAACCATTTGGACCATATCATTCATATATCATTTCTTTCATATCTTCTCATTCGAGTTGTCCTGAACCTTTCAATATGGCTCTATCGATAACGTCTCTTGGTAGTCAATTATATCTAGCTTTTTCCAAAACCATTTCTAGTTGTGGATTCATTTTTGGATCTGCTCCATTCTTTGCTGCCATTTGAATTTTTTTTCCAATAATTGAATAGATTCTAGATTTTGCAGCATCTCCACTTGCTTTACGAGCAGCAATACTGTGTCGTCTTCACATAATATATATTAAGGAAAATAAAAAAATCTGAACGTAGTTTATTTTTTTGATATTTAATTGCTAGTGAAAGTTTGCTATTTTGTATTAAATTCTTCAACTTGCATTTTTACTTCCAATACATATATTTGTTTTCAGACAATTTTTTATTATTTGTGTTGTTGAATAATGAAAGCAGTACTTATTATCGCTTTGGTAATATTATGATGTATTTTTATGGCATCTGTATTGATGATGTCTCCAAAATGATGAATTGGACTTTGAATATGATGATTCTCAGCATGATGAAATGAATATGGAAGCAAGAAATCAATTGAGTGAAAATTAAAGATTGTAGCAATGGTTTCAGGAATATTGTTTGTTGGAATTTGTGCATTTATGCCATTCGTTGGTTAATTTTACCTTTTTGTAAGTTGATATGTGGTATACACCATACGAAGTAAGTGTATGGAAAAGAGTTTGAAAATACCTTTTACGAGTCATATTTCTTTTGTGGATAATAGTCAGCTTTATTTTTTGATATTTTTATTTGTTGGCTACTTGATCTCAGGAGGAGAAAAAGTGATGAACTTTCGTTGAATGAATTTTTGATGAAGTTTCATATTTGCCATACCTGAAAAATGATGATCAAAGTGTATTTTATCAGAAGTTTCTGTTTAGATCTTGTTTAGATTTGTATAATCTGGAGATAAAAACTGAGGATTGATGAAAATACGCAGATGGATTGTGTAAGGTTTATACAGAAGATGATCAGCACTATGTATTAAAGATTTTGGATGAATGAGCTGTTTGGTCGGATTGAAATCCAGTTAGTATTGAGGATGTATTTTTTACATATGATGAGATTATACGCAAAAATCGTCGAGATATCCAATCTTTGAATACTTGGAGTAGTGTGACTGTTTCTCTAGAGGACTGAAAAATTAAAGTGGTATTTCCTACGATAAGCTCTGATAATATTAATTTCTTTACGAATGCAATATTGCCTAAACATATAGTAGATTCAATGGATTTGGATGCTTATAAAGATTACTTTTCATTATCTCCTGTGACTAATGGATGTGGAAAAATTATGCCACAGACCAAAGATATAAATAGTCTGATTTTTGATTTGAATGATTGTAATGATACGAACTTTGCTTATTATCAGGTTAAAAGTTATGAGAGTTTTGAAGATTTTGAGAATTTCCTAAGATGAAAGAATCAAAAAGCTATTGTAGATGCATATAATTCTATATATAGTTTGGAATGATTTACAGGTCAGAATGTTCTGACTTCTAAATTATTATGAGTATTTTTCAATACTGATTCATGAAAGGCTAATATAAGACTTAGGAGATCTTTGTGATGACTTATTTATCATAAATTTTTTACTGGAGATTGTGATAATTATGTAAAAGAATATGATTGAGATATATTAAATTATTATGTTTCAGCATGAGAGAATGTTAGTGAATTGATAAGTCGTTTAACTTTGTCTGGTGATGATGCAGCGGTAGATGCAAATGATTTGAAAGATTCTTGAGCTCAGGAATTGCCTTCTAGTATGTCAATTAATTGAGTTGATAGGAAATTTGTTTTCTTTATGGAAAAGCCTGAAAATTCAAAAGATCTTGAGATAAAATTTAGTAATGAGTTCTCTAATATTAAGGTTAAGGCGTCTAGTGATTGATCAACTTGGAGTCCTAAAAATTATAAAACTAGTGATAAGAAAATTGTTTATAAATTGGTGAATTGACAGAATTTGAAGGTCGGTGTAAATAATTTTGAAATTTCATGATTTATAAAAAATAAGACGTATACGATTGCAAGTATTGATGTTTATGTGTTTGATAAATTATCAGTTTCGAAGTCAGAAGATAATCAATGGAAATTGAGTATATTGTATTTTAATGATCCTGCTTCTACCTTTGCAATTCAGCAGATGAGAGATATTTTCAAGGATGCATGAATATTAGAGAATTTTATATTTGAACCGGTTTATAATGTGGAAGAATTAGAGTGAAAACTCCTTATGTGAACTTATGATATTTATGTGTGAACTATAGATTTAGGTAGTAGAAAAGATATTTTACCTTTATTCTGAACTGAGGATCCTCTTTTGAATCCATCCAGGTATAGAAATCCGATTTTAAATTCTTTGATTACACAGTATTATAAGACTCATGATGAGAATGTAAAATCACAAATAAATGTTCTATTGGCTCAAGATATGCCAGTGATATTTATTTGAAATACTTATGAACCTATTCAGATACAGGATAAGGTGAAGAAGTCTGTGTTCCCAGATAATGAAGAAGAAAAGGTGGAAGTTTATGGTTATAAACGAAGATATGATATTTATTCTCACTATTCTATCGTTCACTCAGTACGTTTAAATAGCAAGAATGCATTGAATAGAGAAAATTTTGAGACATATTTAGTGTCTAGTTTATTTCCTAATAATGAAGTAGATTTAAATAGTGTGAATGTTGATTTGGATTTCTTTGAAAAGAAAGAAAAGAAAGAAATTTGATCAAAAATTCCTTATTATGTTTTTGATTATGTATCTTTGTTAAATAAATAGTGATTTATTTGATATGAATTCTTAATTAATGTTTGAATCAATATGACTAGAACAGGTAATTTATTATGCTTTTTTGGTGATAATTTTGTTAATTTCTATATGATTGCATGAATATGCACACGCACGAACTTCGTATAAACTTTGAGATCCTACTCCAGTTTTGCAATGAAGACTTACTCCAAATCCATTAAAACATATAGATATAATCTGATTTATTTCTGTTTTCTTGATATGATTTTGATGGTGAAAACCTGTTCAAATAAATCCTATATATTATAAAAATCCTGTTAGAGATGAAACTCTGACAGCTTTTGCGTGACCAGCAATGAACTTAGTATTAGCATTCTTTGGAATGTTGATTATGATGGTTTATGGAAAGATAGTTGGAATTTGAGTTCAAGATTTATTGTTGTGATGAGATTTTGTCGTATTATTTTGGCAAATGTTTATAATAATGAATATTGCATTGGCTGTTTTTAATATGATTCCTCTTCCTCCATTGGATGGATATCGTTTGATAAAAGTTTTTTGGAAAAAATGAGCACAATGGATGGAAAAAAATGTTATGCGAATTTCTATGATTTTGATTATATTGATAGTTTCAGGTTCTCCGATAATTTCTGGTTATATTTCTACCGTCACAGATATTATATACAGATTATTCTTTATGTTATTTAGTTTGATTTTCTATTAATTTCTATCGAAGAATCAGTCTATTTCTTTTTTCTCTATTCTAACAAAGAATGGTCTTCCATGTTGGCAAACGAACATTCATGGAATTTTTTCAAATCAGTTTTTTACTAATTCTTCCATTTGAGGAATAGAAAGTTTATTTCATGCTTTTATTGATGTTTTACATGCCTTGGTAGCATAGACTCAATCCATTAAATGGTCGAATGTGATTTTGTCTAAATATAATACGTGATTGAATAAAGTCATTAAATCTACTGGATTCGTGACAAATATATGTGGTATGGCATATATTACTACGACATTTTCTCATAACATAGAAATATCAAATCAAAGCTGATTTAATTCTTCGATTTTTTCTGATAAATTTGGTACGTTTGTTATTTCATATTTTAGAGGTTGTAGTAATGGCTCTGGATTTAAATCTTGTTCTTTTTTCATCGTTTCAAAAGCTATTCTTTCTGCTAATGCATGTTGATCTATGTAATATAAAGCGTCTTGAGATTCTATTACGATATAACTATTTCGTAATTGTCATATAATTTTGTATTCTCAGATTTCCTCGTTGAAGAATCTATTTGATTCGGTTCATTCGTTTGATAAACTGTTTAATCAAAATAATGATTGAGTTGAATTGTTTGTAATATTTGTAGTTTGAATTGCTTCATCAAAAAGTTTTACTTGCTCTGAAGTAGGAGAGTTTGCTTGTTGATTTTCTCAAAAATCCGATACAATCTTATCTAAAACTGCAGAATTTTCTTTACTTACTCAATTATTTTGATTGTAATAAAAATTCTGTTTTGAATTATTAAAACTGTAATGTTGAGATTGATGAGAAATTTTATTTTGTCATAAAGTCTCAGAAATTGTGTTGTAAACTAATTGAAAAATAGCTTGGCTATCTGCAAATTTTACTTGGAGTTTGCTTGGGTGTACGTTTACATCTACGATTTTTGGATCTACGTCCAGCATCAAGATTGCGAATGGATATTCTCACGGAGTGATTTGTCTGGAATAAGCATCCATTAAAGCTTTCTTAATAATCTTGTCTTGAATAGGTCTTCAGTTGACATAAGTTTTAATATTTTCTGCTGATCAGAAGCGTAAACTTGGATCTGATACTACTCCATACAAGTGGACAAATTCTGTCTTTGTGTCAAACTCTTTCAAGTTCTTTTTTCGATCTTGTTTGAATAAATCTGTGATTCTTCAGATTAAATCTGCAGGTTTTAAATCAAAAATTATACGATTATTTTTTTTGAGCGTCAAATACTTGTCTACATGTCGAAGTGCGATATTTACAAAATAAGTATAACAATAGAAATATTCAGTCTGGGCTGATTTTAAAAATTTTTGTCTTGCTGGTACGTTGAAAAATAAATCTTCAACTTCTACAATAGTTCAATGTTCAAATCATACGGCTTGATGGTTTGTAATTATATCTCATCATTTTTTTTGTAGTTTTGTTCAGATTTGTGAATATTTGGTTTTTGTAATAACTGTGATTTTGCTAACTTCTGATATACTAGCTAATGCTTCACCACGGAATCAATAACTAGAAATATTGTACAAATCTTCATCTGTTTGAATCTTGGATGTGGCGTATCTTTCGAGTAATAAATCCATATCTGAGAGTTCAATTCCAGTTCAATCATCTTGTACTGATAAAAATGATTTTCATCAATCGTTGATTGTGATTTCTATATGTTGAGCTCAAGCATCAAGTGAATTTTCTACTAATTCTTTCAAAATGCTAGAAGGGCGTTCAACTATTTCTCAGGCTTTTAATCTATTAATTACGTAGTCTGGTAACTTATGTATGGTCATGATTTACTTTAAATTTTGGAATAAGTAAAATTTTTCGAGTTGAATTATATAATAACTACTTTTAAAATCAAATAAAAATTTCATTAAAATCTTTACATTATTGTTTATAATTTTTGATAAATATAATCGTATAATTTTTTTTGAAAAAAGCAAATGAAATGCTTGTGGAAGTCTGATTTTTCTTTGCATTTTTATATGTTAATTTTATTATAATTTGGTTGAAGAATTTTTTTATAAATTTTACTTATTTGCTATGCAATTAAAGTTTAAGAAAATTTGTCTTTTAAGTACGATTATTGTATATTGTGCTTCGTTTTTACTTCAGTCGAATCTTGCACTTTTTGAGGTGTTGGCCAAAGAAACAAACCAGCCTCGTGTAAATATTGTGGCAATTCTTGTTGATAGTGAGATTTATGGATGAATTGCATGATGATTGGGAGGATATGCAGGATATATACAAGATAATTTGGCTGATACGAAGGCTCTTATTATACCATTGGATTTGAAAAATATTCATGCTTATGATATTTATCGTATGATGGAAAATATTTATTTCGATGGTTTAAAAGATGTGAATTCTTCTCTGGTATGATTAGTTATGTTCTGAGATATTCCATTGCCAGTAGTTAATCAAGATTGATATATATTCCCTACAGTTTATCCTTATGTTGATTTTGAAGATCAGAAGTATGTTCGGGATCCAGTATCTCAGTATTTTGTTACAAATAATAATCCTATGTGACAGGCTGAAATTTGGCATTGATTGGTTAATTATTGAAATAATATTCAAGCATACATGGATTTCTTCGGAAAGATTCAGGAATATGTAGAAGATCCTGAAGAATTTATCTGAGATACTATGTGGTATGATGATTTTATTGCACAGAAGAAAGGTTTTATAGATGAAAATTTCAAGTATTATAGAAATAGAGTTATGTTCTCGGAGGATCTTTGATATCAGAGACATTCTCCATTGATGAAAAAAATGTTTAGGTGAGAAGAGACAGAAAGCTGAATCGATATTATATCAGATTTAGAAGAAGTTGGTGGTGTAACTTTTGATGGAAAAGATTTGGCAATGGAAATTGCTGGTGATTGAGTGTCTGATATGCATAGTACGAAAATGATTCAACAGGAGATTGAAACTAGTTTTGTTTCTGATTATAACGATCTTTTCTCTGAAGATAGTGAAGCTACGATGAGAGAGAATGTATTTGCATGATGAAGATGGATAAAAGAATTTGTAGATTCTACTGGTGAAAAAAGTTTGATAGTGAATTCAGATAGTAGTGCATCTTTGATGCAAATGAAAGATGATTTGCTTCTTTGAAATGATGACTTCCAATGATTAATTGAAAATCTGAATGAACTTATGGAAGATATGATTGATAGAAAAATTGAAGATGAACATATATGAATGGATATAGTAGTCCCTACGAGTTATGAGAAGGTTACATGAAAGAGAGTAGATTTTAAATGTTATTCATTTGTGGATCGTTATGAAAACTACTATTTTTGAAATAATGCACGTTTGATAGATAAAGCTGAAGATCTAAGTATTTATAGATGAACGTATAGAAATTTGCTTGATCTTTCTTGAGTTACTTATGATTCATTATTAGAATGAAATAATCCTGCAAAGACAAGTTATGATAAAGTGGATTTAAAGTTAAGATCTGTTTGATCTTCATATGATATATTTTCTAGTCAAGCTGAGTGAAATAGAGGATATACAATGGTTAAAGTTGAATGAGATCTTGATACGTATGATGAAGAAAAGACAAGAAAAAATCCTGTAACTAGTAGATCTATTACAGGTAGAGTTAAGAGAAGAACCTGGCCTAAAAAATGTTGAAATAATAATACTGTCGTAAAAAGGATTTTTTGATGAAATGACGAATGTGAATGATTGTTTGATTTTGCTAAAAGATGGTGGTGATGAGCATCTACAATAAATTTGATTATGGAAAGTGTTTCTAAGTGAGTATATGAGTTGGATGATTATTTAGCAACAGATTCTTGGAGACCAATATTTGATATGTGATGATTCCAGACTTTACAAGTTGGTGAAGATGAATGAAGTTTATGAACTGGTTGGTATCATGGAACGGGAACTTGACCTCAATGGGATGCAACAAGTTTCAAAGCATATAAAAAATATTCTAGTCCAACCCAAACACAATGATGGAAAAAGGTTTCGTGGGCGTTAATATGAAGGTGATACGAGGTTTATGAAAATCATACTCCAGATGTTCATATGCCGTTTGCGGAAATGAATTATTTTCAATTACCTCTTTCTATAATAAAGTGATGGAAATTTTCTAAGGATAAAAGTTCTTCTAAAGTCTTTAACATAAAAAAATCATCATCTAGAAGAATCTTGAGTTGTGGATGAAGTGAACAATATAGTTATAAAGTTATTAGTTCTGTAGTTAAACATAATAGTGCTACTGAAGATCAGATTAATTGAATAGATCGTGATAGATATTGAGAGAATGGAACTCTTCATAAATATTATCATGATATAAAGACATCATATGAAGCCGTAAGAAATGATATGGATGATATTTTGAATTCATTCCCAGGATTGGTTTCTGCTATAAATTCTTGAAGTAGTTATATAGAAGCTAAACTTAAAGATTTGAATTCTAATGTTGATAATTTATCTCAATTGAATCGTGAGATATCAGATTTAAATGATACTCTTTCATCTAAGGAACAGGAGTTATCAGATTTGGATAATCAAAAATCTGATTTGAATGGTCAAATCTCTGATTTAAATAGTCAGATTTCTAATCTAAATAGGCAAATTTCTGATTTAAAATCTCAGTTAGAGAATATTGATGATGATTGAGAGAGAGAGACAATTCAAGGACAAATAAGTGAGCTTCAAGAGCAAGTAAATGAACTTCAATGAAATGTAGATTCTCTTAATGAAAGAATAAATTCTCTTAATGGAGATATAGAAGCTGTTGGAAGAGAGGTGTCTAGTATCCAAGGTAATGTACAATCAAAAGAAACGGAGAAGAAGGGTACGGAAAATACTATTCTTGTAATTTTGAAAGAAGTTTCTTCTTATATAAAATTAGAAAATTCTCAACTTGAGGATATTTATAAATTGGTGATGTGATTATATGTTGGAAATATAGTTAGTACGATGGAATTCATAATTTATTTGGAATGATGAGACCCTGATGCTTATTATGAGTGATGAGATTCTGATGATATAGTTAAAGTTTGATTCTTGCCGGGGTGGATAACAGATATTGAGGGCATTGAGAAAGATATTCATAAGGATAAACAAAAAATTATTGATAATTATGATGAAGTTTATTCTTTAATTGTAAAACAGCAAAAGAGCTGGTCAGAATTAGCTAAAAAATTAAAAGAGGAAGATAGCAGTATTTCAGATCAGGTTGATAAGGTAGATGGGGAAATGGCGGCTATTTTCACAATTACAGATGATGGTAAAACTTATGATGGTCAAGCAGATGAGAATCCAGACGAAGAATGAGGATCAGTTACTTTGACATGATGATCTGCTAAAGCTTCTATGGAGACGTTTACAGATGACTTCAAACTAGTGGATAGTATTTTCTCAAAACTTATTGAGGAAGATAAAATTGGGCCAGCTATTGTAAAGGCTGCAAAAGGTGATGTAGATTTTATAAAATGGATGTTAAAGCATTCAGTTGATTACAAGAAATTCTCTGATGATGACTGGATTAATCAATATGCACAATGGGCAAAATGACCATGATATGATTCTGAATGAGCAATAAGGAATCATGATCTTTTGCAATGAGTTAGTGAACATCTGTCAGGTATGAATATCTTAACTCCAGATAGACCAATAGATTCTCCTCGTTATGTTAGTATGCAATCTGTTGCAGGTAATGATATGAAATTGATATATCCCGATTTGTTTAAGGTGGAGGTATATAAAGTGATATGAAAGGATAAAAAATGAAATGATAAACATCAGCTTTTGACTTGATTACAAATAAAGAAAAATTTAATTAAATACTTAACGTGAAAGGTTGATGAATATAATAAGATTATAAAAAAAGAGTGTGATAATGCATTACAAATGGATGATTATTATAGTAGATTAGCAAGTGTGGGTTATCCTTTGGCTACACCAAATAAATGACTTCATGCTTGTAATGAACCGTTTACTTACGAAGAATTTGTAGAGGCGCTTTGATGAGAAAAAATGTTAAAAATAATTTCTGAGACTTTGTATTATCATAATCTTACTAATACGAGAAAACTTGGTACATGAAATGTTGAAAGTGATATAGAATTTATTAAGCAGAGTTTTAGTATAAATGATAAAAGAGGTCAGATTTTGGAGGATTATTTAATTAAGTGAAATGAAAAGAAAAAGAATGCTATATTTGAAATTCCTACGTACAAGAAATTGTGATATGAAGTAGCGTTTGTTAATTCGGATTGAAAGGATTATATTTTCCCAGCTGTAGATGAGAGTGTGGAGGGTTCAGAAGATATAGTTGTTGAAAAATCTGAAGATTTTGATGTGGATAGACGTCAAGCAATCTCAGAGGAAAAAGAAATGGAGGATGAGTGTTGAGTTCCTGCAAATGGAAAATTACCTATCATCAAAGTTGATTGATCATCTCCATGGGTGAAATGATTTAAATGTTGGGTTAAAAATACGTTGAAAAAACCTATGAAGATTGAACTTACATTTGATAATAGTTTGTGAGACTTCCTTATTTCAGATTCTCTTAAGGATAATGTAAGGCAACCTAGTTCTACGTGAACAGAATATAATAACCGAGAGGAATTAAAAAGCAGATATCCAGATGTGTGGGATTCTGAATTACCGGAGACAACTTCATTTGATGCTGATAAATTGATTACAAAGATGCAAGTGGATGCCGAAGCTCATAATAAAAAAGTGATTGCTTGAGATGATTGACAGTCAAATTTATTATCTAGAGTATATACAAATATTAAGATAGGTAGTGATAATTTATTACTTTCAGATAGTAATCCAACTAGTATACTAGAAATATGATCAATTATAGATATTTGAACTATTACAGTTGAATTTAGTTGAACAGGGGATTCATGTTTGATATTAGATTGAAATAATTTGTGTAGTGGTCCACATAAGGAAACATTTAATCCTAAAACTAAACCATATACTGGATTGATAACTTCAGATCATAAAGTTTGAAAAGATGGATTAGTTATGAAAATTGTTGCTTGATGATGATATATTGAGAAAATAATAAAATATACAGTTAGTCCTAGTACATTATCTAATATGGTTATTGAAGGTAAAAAACCAATGATTGCTTGAATGATAAGTCCTATTGATGTGAAATGATATGATAAATATTGAAATGAAGTTGAATGGACGTTAGAAAAGTATGATTTTACAGCTACTCAGTGAAGATTCTTAAAAGATTGAGCTTATCAATCAGAGTTCTCTACGAATGATTTTGGAAATCTTGATTTATATTACCAGGCTCCATTAGATGCAGCTGATTGAAGTGTTGCAACAATCCAAGTAAAATCATCTGTAAGTGATGAGGTTTGGACGTATCCACAGCTTATACGTCAGGCCAATCCTGTAATAAAAATTAATTGAAATATTGTTCTACAATGAAGAGATAATCTGACAGCTAATATATGATATAAATTGAGTAATGATGAAAGTATTTATGCTTGATGAAAACTAAGTGTACCAAGATTGCAAAAAATGGAAGTTGATATGAGGGATTCTGAGTGAAAACTTGTGGATTTGGATAGTCAAATTTTGGTTACATCTCAGAATTGATTGATAGTATTATGACAGGTAAATAAGAATGAAAAATGAGAAGATGAATTCTTTGAAACATCTAAACATTATATGGAGTGAGGTCATGTAACTTTGTACTATTATCCTACAACAGTTGCTGGAAATGATATTGTAAATGTTGAAATTCCATGACTTACTACTCGTGTTTTGAATTTAGCTGTAAGTCCGGCAGGATTGTCTGAGATGCATTTTAATTTGGCAGATGATTATGCTGAACTTCACAAGAATACAGATTTTGAAATGTTCTTCTCTGATAAATGGTGAAATCCTGTAAGTTCATCCACTTTAGTATGATATAATCCGGATAAAGTAAGATTCCCTGAACTTATTCCTTATGATCATTCTGATCCTGAATGGTGGATTGATATTGCAGATGTAAAGGATTGATATTTGAATACTCCAATTTATTGATCGTGAGCATGATTGATAGATGTTCAGATAGAGAATTATGGTACTTATTGGGTTAATGTTAATAGAAGCTTGTTGCCAGAAACATGATTAAATATTTTGTATCTGAATTATTTCTGAAACGATCGATGAAATCAGTGGTGATATTTTTCAGAGAATAATAAGAAAGTTGAGGAATTGATGATGAAATCAGAAAAGATTATTACTACTACGACTATGATAGCTTCTGAAGAAAAAATCAAAAAGCTATTGTGGAAAATTGAACCATGATTAAAGATAGCTAATTCTGAGAATTTGGATACAGAACTTCTTATTAAATCTGGAAAGATAAGTATGATTGTTTGATGATTATCTAAAATGGAAAAATCTCTTCCATCATTTACTTGGTTAGATGATCCATCAAAAGTCGATGATTCAAAAAATTATATTCTCTTTATCCCTAGTGAGGAGAAATACTCTATTAAAAAATGGTTATTGTATAATACTGATTTTGAATGACCTATAGCAGATATTTCTAAGGGAGAGGTTACTTTCCAATTGAGTAAAGAAGTGTTAGATAATTGAGATAATGTTTGGAATTTGATAGATAGGTGAGTTAATTATTGAAAACTTATAATACATTTTCCTAATTTTATCCCAAGTGTTTCAGATTTCAGTGATCCATGAAATCGTTATGTAGTGGAGAGACTATTCTCGAAGTGATCTACTGATAGTATGGATGGTATCTGACTTTTTGATTGATTCAGTGAGTTTAAAATTGATAGTAGTTATAAATCTATACAAGATTCTGATGAGATAGATGAACAAATCTGATTTGTTTGAGATTTTAAAAATGTTACATTGTTTGCAGAGTGAGAAATTGTTTGAGAAGCAACTAAAAAATATTGATCAGAATTATTAATAAATCTTTGAGATCCTCTTCTTTCTAGACGCGGTCCAAGTGAAAACGTTTATGGTACAGAGTATGATTGATGAGTTTGACAAGAAATTTATGTGGATTCTAAAAATGATATTTTCTGAACATATCAGATTGATTTCAATAATGATTGATCAAAGGATTGGTTATTTGTTTATTTGGATTGAACATTGAAATTAGCAAAGAATTATGGATGAACTCCAGATCTAAGAAATATGCAAGAATTGATGCGTGTAGCTATTCACATTCAGGAGGTATTTGTTTGAGATGCAGATGGTAACTGATATGAGGATATATTAGTGCTTACTAATAATAATCAGATTAGAGCATATTTGAATGAAGGAGGAAAGTTTGATGTAGATTGAAATGTTGCATGTTTGAATCAAAATGTGTTTGGATGACAGAAATCAGAGACTCCTAGTAGTTTGGAGTGAATTAATCAGCTTTTTATTGATGATATGGATTTGGATGGTAAAGTAGATATCATTACTTATGATCAGAAATGATATATAAAGGTATTCTTTGGATGATCTGTTAAAGTGTGATCTAATCAATGACCAAATTACTTGAGTACAGGAAAGTATTATTGTGATACTTGATGGTATGATAGAGAAATAAGGAATACTACTGTGGTTACAGCATTATGAGTTCAAGTATCAGGTGATGATATCTTTGATAATAGTATGATGCACTGGGATGGAATGGAAAAGCCTGATGATGTTAGAGAAATTCCTGAAGCACTTTTGCCTGAGTATTGAGTGAAATTTAAACCAAGGGAGTTGGAGAAATTAATAAAACCTAGAAGTAGAAATGCTGATTGATCAATCGCGACTGTAACACCAGAAGTTATGGATAAGGATAAATTTGATGTAAAGATAATGAGTAAGAAATTCAAAAATGAGGGATCTAAATTTATGGATATGACATTGTATGAAAATACTCTACTTTGATCTCAATCCAAAAATTATGTTTTTGCTCCTAGTACTTACTTGGATCCTAGTGATCCTAATGATCTTTGTTCTGTTTGGAAAAATTATTCAGTAAAAAGGTGAGGATCACTTTTGATGAATTGAGATATTGTAACTGTTAAAGTTACAGTTAAAGCTTCAGATTTATTGCCTTGTTATTGATCATTTGGAGAAGTTATACAATGACCACGAAATGTTTATTATGATGAAAATAAGATTATACAGTGACTTAGACCTGGACAAAATTGGAGAAATGCTGTTCTTAAAAAGAAAGACTGAAGTTTCTCATTCATAGTTGATAATATTACGTTGGCTCCATGAGAGAGAATGACGTTCTACTATGATTTGGAGTATCACCAGCTTCCTTTACAGAAAATGAGTATAACTTATGATACTTTTTATTGAGAATGACCGGATATAAAGTTGCAAAGTGTTGATTGATGTAAAAAGGATTTTGATGTATATCATGGTTGATCTAGATCATTTCCTCATGAAGTAATTCCATTACAAAAGATGATAGATGATGAGTATAAGGAAGAAGATGAATATACAGAAGATTATGCTGAAGATGTAATTAGTTATTGATCTGATGCAAATAAATTGCCTTGAATTGTTGGTGATAGAATTGACCGTATCAAGTTATTAAGAGGAAAGGGAACTGTTTGAGTGGGTGATGATGAAGAGTGAAAATCAGCTTTGAAAAATAAAATGCTTCAGGAAATTGCAGAATGATGATTATCTCTGAATATGGATTTAAATGTTGATTTATCTGTTTTTGAAAATCAGACAGATGATCTTGAAAATATTATTGATGATATAACGAAGTGAATGTGTAATTGATTTAGTTTTGGATGATCTAGTAATTGTAAGTGATTGCCGGTTCCATTTAATCAAGCATTCTTAGCTCCTGGTCAGTATCATTTGTTTGGATGTTGGAAATTGAATGTATGACCATTGGAGTGATGAATACCTATGTTCCATTTCCCTTGAACAATGTATGTTGCTGGAGCTTCAGTGCCAATTCCTCGGTGATTAAAATGACCTGGTGACTGATTCTTATGGCCATCAAATTGAACTTATGATTCATTTATTAGAATATATGCGGCTCCTACCTTAACTGCTCAGTTGTGAATAGCTATTTGTATGTGAGATTATTCAGTTTGAGCAGCTTTGAAATCTCCATTTGCAGATGTTTGAGGAAACTGTGTTGTTTTCGCTGTTAAGCCTCAGTGTAATAACGGTATGAAAAATAATGAGAAGAAGAAAGATGGAGCAAATCCAAATCCAGTTTATGAGAATTTTGTTGATGAAGTTAAGAATAGTTGAGTATGTATACAGTCTACAAAATGACCTATGATTACAGAAAAGTGATTCCGTTCTTCTCCATTTAATATGTATAGCTTTGGTAGTACTTATCATTGAGAAATAAAAAAAGATCCATTAATGAGTGCTAGAGATTGGTTTGATGAACATGTTGATGTATGATGATGATCTCATTATCAAGTAGATTATAATTTGAGTTTCATGGGTATTATTAATTTGGAAACATCATCATATATATGAACTGACGATGATATACCAAATGAAGAAAAGAATTCTATCTTTATTTGAGATATTGATATTCTATGATGAGATTATAATGTAAATAAGATAAAGTGATGAATCGAACAATGACTTAGAAAAATATTGATAGATAATTGGTTGGATCCTCAGATTAGGTATATTCTTGCTCAATTGACTAGAATGCATATTAATATAAAATTACCTGATCTTACAAATCTTGTAGGTAATGATGTGCAGGCTATAAAGAATAAAAGTGCACAGTTATGAAATATATGGAAAAATGAAGACAAACCTCAGAAACTAATAACAGGATGGAATAGTATTAGTTATGACAATATGAAGAAACTGAATAAATCGATAGCTAATCCATTTGAATCTTTATCGAGTTTGTTTGATGAAACGAATCTTATTAATATTTCGACAGAGCCTATAACAGTGAAAGTTCCAATAATATTTGCTGAAGATATTGCAGCTTATCAGCTTTATTTACAGCAATGGTTAGAAGTTAATCAGTGAATACTTGAAGAGTGGAAAGCAGTAGTAAGTACGGCAGATTTCGTTGAGTTTGAGTGATGAAATTGGCAGAAATTACAAGGTCAGATATATGCTAATTTGATGACATTGCAGGAATATAGAAACTTCCCATATGAGATATATGAATGGATACATGCAGTGGATAAGTATATTTCTGAAATAGCTTCTTTAATCAGTGATACGGTTTGATACTTGTCGTATTGGACATCAACAAATTCTCAGAGATTTGTTTGATATGTTGATGCTATAGTATTGATCTTTAATATAATAAAAACATATCAGGTATTAATTGATTTCTCGGTTGAGTGGTCAGAGAGTTGTGGAACTTGTGCAAAGGATACATATGATCAATATTCTTGTAAATTATCGATTTTGTGTAATGGACTTAATCTGCCGATAATTCAGATTCCGAATTTTAAATTGCCTAATATAACTATTGATCTTACAAATATTGATTTAGGTTTGGATATTGTTTTACCTGAGTTTAACTTCCAGCCAGTTAGAATCAATTTGCCAGATATACCTAATTTACCTGAACCTCCATCTATTTCTGCAAATATTAAATTGATGGATTTACCAGATATTCCTTTGTTGCCAGAGCCACCAGAGTTACCAGAGTTACCATCATTTATTCCACAAGTTGAACTTGAATTGCCAGTATTACCTCCTGCTCCAGAATTACCAAAACTTCCTAATGAAATTGAAGTAATTCTAAAGGCTGCTAAAGTAATATGAAAGATTTATTGTATTGTAAAATGAAAGTTTGGTTTGGTTTGAGAGAAATCAGTTAAAGCAAAGATTGAGCAGTTAACACAGAGGACTTATGAAGTAAAATGGATTGATACTATTATGGACTTTACAAATTTATTGAGAGCACCAATCCATAATTATTGACTTGATTATGAGATTACTTCTTATGTAGATTTGCAGTTTGATTTTACAGCTTTCTATGATTATTTGGATACATTAACGAAATCTATTAATAATCTGACTACATCTTCAGTTAATTGGGTGAATAAAGAAACTAATAGTTTGGTTAATGATAATCCTTTGACTAGAACTTTGGATTCAGTGGATTCGATGAATGTAGATGTTAATTTGGAATTATGAATGTCAGATACTTCGTTCTCTAGTTTTGACTTGACGTGATTGGCAAGTAATGATATTGAGTATGTTGATTATGCAAGTGCAAAATCTAGACTCCAGGAAGTTCTTACACATTTCAGAAATGAGACGGTAGATACGTCGATGTGAGAATCTATTAATTCATCTATTAATAGTATAGAACGTCAGATTAATAAAACTAATAATATTGCAGCTAATATCGATGGTATCGAAAAAATGAAGAATGAAGTAATTGATTATTTGGATAGAGAAAGGACAAATTATGATGATTTGGCAAATCTAATAAATAATGATTATAATGGATTCCTTGCAATGGTTGATTCTCAAGATATGTCAGAATCTAGCTTGAAATCTGGTCAAATGTTAACGTATAATGTTCAATTGTTTAATGTAGATTCATCAACGAAAGAGACTATAAATAGTATAACTAGTTTATCACCATTAAAGACAATATTGGATAATAAGAAGACGATTGTTGATTGATATTGGAATGCAATTAATTCTAATACAGCAAATGATTTGTGATTGAGTAGGGAACAATATTTGGTATTGCGTGATAATATATGAACTATGAAAGATCAGATTACTACTTTGTATACAGTTATGCAACCAGCATCTTCTACTGATTTAGTTGCAAAGGGTTCAAGTGATACAACTAGTAAAACATTGGTTACAGCTGCATGATGAGCAAGGTTATGAAGTAATATGCAAGTTGCTACTGCTGTAGATCCTTCGGTACTTTCAAAATGAATTTATAAGAAGATAATGCGATGACCAGATGAATGAAAATTAACTAAGGTTGTGTATTCTGATGCATTTGTTGATAAGATTAAGGATAGATATTATACTTCACGTATAGATAAAAAGATTATATTGTGGGATGAGCGTTGAGTGTATACTAAATGTCCTAACCAAGTTTGTGAATGATGAGGATGATGATTCGGAAAGATTTATGCTTCAAAAGTGGTTAAAGAAATTCCATATGAAGAGACTTGGATTGAATTTGATAGGGATACAAAATTGAAGATTGCGGATGTATATGAGGAAGTTAAGAATTGGAAAGTAGTTTGACAGACTTATGATACATTATCATTCTCTTGGAAGTTGAATGATGTTGATGCTTATCTGATTAAGTTGGTAGATAGAATTGATTATAGTTATGAAAAATCAGATTATAGTTCTCCTAGTCTTCCTATATATGTATTGGCACTACCTGAATGAACGGATGTGGATAACTTGTACTCTAATAACACGAAATTAGAATTATTATCAAATAAGACTTATAAAATAGAGGATATTTATTGAGATAAGTTGGTTCAGATTGTTTACTATGATGCACAAAAAGATGTAGCAAATGTTGTATTGTCTAATATTGAAAGAAAGTGGTATTATGCACGTATAGCTACACTTACTCTTAATGGTGATACGTATAATATTGAGTCTCCTCGATCGAATCAGGTTGTAGCATGAAAACAAGTAATTTGAGATGATCAAGCTCCAGATTGAGTGCCAATTTTGTACAGGTATAAAGTTCCTGAGGTTACAGATGAATGAGATGATTTGGAGGGATATGTATGAACAAATTATATTTTGAGAGTAAAATGGAGAGATAATGTAGCATTATATTATATTAATCTTTCGAAGGATTGAGAAATATTAGATGAAAAGTATACATTTGAAACTGAAGATACGGTGGAAACAAAGATACCTATCCATACAAAAGATGAAACTGAGGTATATAATGCGGTTTGAATTGATCAATTCTGAAATAAAACTGATAAAGTAATTACTGTTCATTATTCTATTCCTGAAATCACGATTACAGATGTTTCAAAGAATCCAGATTGAGAATCTGTAGCAATTACTGCGGAACTTTCTCAGGATATTGATCAGTGAAATGTATCGTTCCAGAGAAGAAGGGGAACTGTATGGAAAACTATGAAGAGAAAATGAATGGAGTGTGCAGATTTAGCTATATGAGTTTGAGATTGGACGATTGTTTGATCTCCATACTCAGCATGAAATGAGATAGCAATGTATGATAAGAATGGTCAAGTTATGGCTTTGATGAATCCTGATACTGCAGAGATTAAGTTACAGACAGGTTATAAGGATGATTATGAGGTAAATGTAGTAGTGCAGAATAGTTCAGTATTACAGGTTTGTAATAAAAAGTCTAAGGATGCAGTCTTCTCTATTTCTCTTCCTACAGAGGAATGTAATAAGATTGAGGCAGAGGGATATAAAGTTGAGAATTTACCAGAAAAGTGAAACATGGGTATGTTTAATGGATGAAGGGTTGTTTATAATAAGAATTGAGATAATATATTATTTATATCTCCATCTTGTCATTTGTATAGTGAAATATGACTTGAGTGAAAGTATAGCTATGATATATGACAGGAGGCAGTAGTACTTACATTGTATCAACCATCAGATTTGTCTAAATCTAATCCGATTAAGATTTGGATGAAGATAAAGCCGTTCGTTGAAAAGTAATGTGAAAAAAATGTTAATAAAAATGTTAAAAACGCAATTCTGAACTAGATTTTCTCTTGAATCAGGTTGCGTTTTTATTATATCTTAATCAGAGTTTATTTTTTGTTGTTGAAAAGATGGTTACTGATTATAATTTGCCACCGCATAATATCGAAGCTGAGAAGTGAGTTATTTCATGAGCTTTGATGGATAATGAAACTGTTTGGATTTTTGAATGAGATGGAATTACTTCAAGTGATTTTTATCAGAGAGAGCATGGTATGATTTATGAAGCTATTGCTCAGCTTTGGAATGAAAAGAAAACTATAGATGTGGTGACGGTGTCAGATCAATTATCAAAGAATGGAAATCTGGAAAGTGTTTGAGGAATTGATTATCTTTATGAGTTATCAGCTTTTTTGATTTCTACTTCTCCTTGTGTAGAATATAGCAAAATAGTGAAAGAAAAATCTTTATTGAGACAAGTATTGAAGGTTTGTCAGCAGATCACTGGAGATGCATATGAGCAGAAGGATACAGTGGAGATTTTTGATAGTATTGAGAAAAGAATTTTTGATCTTACTCAGAATCAAGTTTGAGATAATATTTTGAGCATAGAAGAAATATTGAGAGGTAGGGTAGAGGATTATATGGAAATAGTGGATCACCCAGAAAACTTTAATGCAAATAAAGTGAATTCTGGATATACTCAAATAGATGAAATGCTTACTGGATTTAAGCCAGGGGAGTTGATTATTCTTGCTGCTAGACCTTCAATGTGAAAAACTGCATTTGCTTTGAATGTACTTACAAATATAGCACTGGAACAAAAAAAGTCTGTGGCTATGCTTTCATTGGAAATGAGTGTGGAATCTATTGTAGATAGAATTATGTCTGAAGTTTCATGAGTACCTATGTATAAAATTTCTAAATGAAATTTGGATAATTCTGATTTTGCACAGATGGGGGAGGCTATGGAAAAACTTTCTTCTGCAAATATCTTTTTGGATGATAAAGCGTGAATAACTGTTCCTATGTTGAAGTCAAAGCTTAGAAAGCTCAAAATTGAAAAGAAAGAATTGGATTTAGTGATTATAGATTATTTGCAGTTGATGCATTCTACTACATTCTTGTGAAATAGAGTACAGGAAATATCTGAAATTTCTCGTGGTTTGAAAGAATTAGCTAAAGAATTGAAAGTACCTATCTTAGCATTATCTCAGCTTTCTCGTGCTGTAGAACAGAGGGTTGATAAAAAACCTCAGCTTTCAGATTTGAGAGAATCTGGTTCAATTGAGCAGGATGCAGATGCTGTATTGATGCTTCATAGAGAAGAATATTATGATCCTGATACAGATAGAAAATGAGCTACAGATGTTTGTATCAGAAAAAATAGGAATGGTGCAGTTTGAGAAGTAGAATTACATTTTGAAAAGGAGATTATGAAATTTGTGGAAACGAAGAAGGAGAAAAAATGAGATGGAACTTATTAATCTTGATAAATTAAATACATAAAAAAAGAGGACAGCGTTTCCTCTTTTTTTATAAATTAACTTTTTTCCTAATGTTGTTATTTGTTTGTTGTTATTGGTCATAATTTTGCCATTGATATGAATGGATTACGATCTTTGATGAAGTATTTAAGTTCGTTTATTGATGAGAATTTTTTTGCACCGTTTAATTCTTTGTCTAGTTCAGCAGAACTATAAGATCAGTCTTGTTTGTTTATGAAATAAACTTTACCATTTGGTGCAGTGTATCTCTCAGAACTATTGGAATTATCTTTATAAGTAGTTGTAATCCATCAAACATTTGTAGGACATCAATCCGTTCGTTTATTTTTGGAATCGATATATCTCTTGAAGTAATCTTTGTTTACAAAGTATTCATCTTTTTTTAGATTAGGAGAAGTTCGTACTCCCAAGCTATTTGAATATTCTATTTTATATTTTTTACAACTTCTAGCTATGTAATATTCGTCATCGTTTTCTGGTTCTTTTGCAGTAGTGGTTACTTGCGTTTTGTTGTTTCATTTTCAGACATAGAATTGAACGTAATCACTGTATCAATCTTTATCTTCAACGTGAATTCTATAATTTCCAGGCTGAGAAAATTTTAAGAATTCAGACAGATTTTTTTCTCAGTCATCAGAAGAATCAAATTTTACATAACCTAATTTTGCGTCATCGGAGTAATCTTTAACATGATTTTTTGATGTTACTGGAATGTCTATTCGTTTTTCTTCGTCAAATGAATAGTATTGCATCTTTGTGAAATCTACTTTTCCTGTATATTTATCGCTTATGTCTACAACTACTTCAACTCGGTCATCAGTAGTAGGTTCATCATTTGTTATTGAAACAGAAAGGTCATTTGTTGGATGAGATTTTGATGAAGATCATCATCCACCTCCTCCTCATGAAGGTTTTGGAATAGATACAGTGAATGTAGAAGTATCACGTGCCAATAAAGTATTACCAGAGTAAAGTTTTACGTTTAACTGGTAGGATGCTCAGTTTTGTAAAGAACTATAACTAAATGAGTTTGCATTTGTTTTAGGTGATACGGCTTTTTGTTCGTATCATGAAGTAATTACCTGTAATAATTCGTATTCATAATGTCGGCTATCAGTACTGTATCATGTCCAGAATATATCTCCCTCTCATATTCGTTTAAATGTTGTACTTGAAGAAGTTACTGTACTTCAATTTGATGGATTAGTAATTTTTAATGTTGCAGGGATTACAACGTTAAAGTCTAGGTATTTTCAAGTGATTACTCAACCACCAGCATTTAACATTTTTACATAGAATCTATATCTTCACGTTGATAGGTCGTTCAGAGTTATACTTCATGTGGTAACTCATTCACTTGCTCAAGTATATATGTATGGTTCGTTTTTGAATGTTGTACCTTCAATTGAATAAGAATATCATGCGAAATCTTCACTTCTTCATCACCAACTAAATATTCATTTTTTTGATCTTAACGTGGTTACAGAAGTATTTCAATCTGATATGTCTAGGATTAAATCTTGATCATCCGGAATCCAAAAAGTTCTACTGTCATTTATGATTTCATTATCACTACTATTCATCAATTTTACGGTAAATGTATATTTACCATTGTGGAGATTTTGTAATGAGAAACTTCTATTGGAAAGTGGGACATTATCTCCTGATTTAATTGTTGATATGATATTTCATTGGTTATCTACTCTGTTTAATTCGTATTTATAGTGGTCTTCAAATTCTGCGAATCATGATCGAGAAAAATCAACATCTTTTACATTTAGTTGTCATGCAGGAGGAGTAGTAATATTAAGACGCGAAGGAATTACGACGTTGAAAGTATGTGATACAGTAGGAATGATTGAATTGTTTGCATCATCTAGCATAGTTACTTCAAATCTATATGTTCCGCTCGGTAGATAAAGAGGTGAACCAGGAATAGAGTAACTTCAATCTGAGTTTTTGTTTACAGAACCACTTGCTATTGCATTAATGATTCAGGCCATACAATTTTGTATAATTTGTATATCTCAATTACCTATAATTCAATCTCAATTAATATCACATTTAGGATTATTATCTAATCATGCCATACAATTAGTTATAGCTTGTATATCTCATATACCTATAATTCAATCTCAATTAACATCATATTTAGTATTTATTACTTTATAAGTATATTTTGAAATTAAAGGAGAACCTCATCAATTCCAAGTAAAGTTGATTGGAACGGTTTTGATATAATTTCATGTATGGGTTGATCCATTTCTTGGAGATGTGATTTCAATGTTTGCTCATGAAACAGTTTTTACTTTAAATCTTCTAATGGTTGTTTTATCGTCGCCGTCGGTTTCCATAGTAACTGTAAGTGTATATTCACCGTCACGTAAATTTCTTAAAGTGAATGAATTTTGGTCTATGTTTGTGAAGATTCCTCATGTAGAATAATGATTGTCTCATGTGAGTGTGTAAATATATCTTGTGAAGGTGTTTGCTGTAGTTCAATGCCGGCTGAATGTATTTTCTACCTGTGTTAATTCGTCTCGATCATTAGCAGGAGATGTGATAGTTAAAGTATTTGGTTTATTTATTACAAAAGTCATAGTTCCGTTACTATCAGAATATCTAGAATCAATAGCATAGCCTTCTTTTAAGTTTGATGTTTGAATATAATTCATTTTTATATTGAATGAATATTCTCAATTGCTTAGTTCATCAGTATGATACGATTTTTGATTAATGTTGTTATATGTTTCTGTAATTTTAGGTGTGCCATTTTTAGAAATAACCCATTCGTAGCTGATAAATTCAAATCAATCTGTGATCGTAGGTTCCCAGCTAAAGTATGTGTTGGCTCAAGTTTCGGTGTCGAGGGGCCTAGTTATTCTTATCGAAGGGTAAGTTTTTTCTACTGTGAAACTCATTGTTCCGTTAGTATATCTTGTGTCAGTGACAGGATCTTGAGTTATACCATCTCTTTTGTAATTTAATTTTACATTGAATGTATAACTTCAATTATCTAAATCGTGAATTTCAAATCATGTTTTTGATGAATTTTCTATTATTCCACCGGTTACTGGGTTACCATCTTTTTTTATGGTCCATTCGTAATTTACAAACTCATTTCATGTTGGAATAGTAGGGTTCCAGGTAAACTGTGTAATAGTTTCTGATTCTGTAGGATTAGGTCTAGTTATTCTTATTGTTGGGTATTCTGCGATTGGAATATCGATAGAAAAAGTCCTACTTGCATGAATCTGATCTTGGTAGTTTGGATTATTGTAATGATCCCAATCGTATGCTGGATCATAAAGATAAATATAGTCTAAGTCTGCACTGATTCTACTTCAATTTGTGTCCAGTATATATACATCAAATGTGTAGGAATTATTGTTTTGTAAAAGATTTTTTGTATTCTCATCAAGCGTGATACTTGTATTATTTGTTGTTCAGTTATATATTACGTTATTGTTATTATTATCTCTTAGTTCATAATGATATGGTTCAGTTTGATGAATGAATTCATTAGGATAACTTCAAACTTTTTGTCGTACGAATGTGATTTCATTATCTAAGGATGTTATTGAACCTCCTTCATTTACTGATGTACTAGATGTAAATTCTATTCATAAATTGTATGAAACTTTAAAGTCTATGTCAGCGCAGTGTTCAGGTTTGCTTTCATTATTTTCTTCATTAAAACAAACCTCAAATTTATAATCTCCGGGTGCTAATGTTCTTGTAATGTTTGCTACTGTTGAAGTATCCTGATCTTCATAAACTATGTCACCTCATTGAAGAATTTGATATCTATAATTTATGTTATCAGTATTATATGAATAACCAAATCGTTTAAAACTGTAGGAATAGGGGGATATGGGGTTTTTAAAAGGGTAAGGAATTCAGCCATCTATGTAATCATCTGGATTGTCTCCATCTATTTCTGTAATTCATATGAAATTTATCAGATTATTAGATAGGTCGATTAATTTTCATCAATTGTTTCATATAGTTGTATCTTCATCAAGTGTTATATCAAAATCTCAACGAGCGTCCCATATTATTTTAGGAATAGTTGTTAATTGGTTATCTGTTAAATATAGAGTTCAGATTTTTGATAAATATGAGTTGTAATCTGTTAGACTATTGGAGTCTAAGTATATTGTTACAGAATTATTTGAGAAGTAGTTGAATAAATTATTGCTTAAATTTGCAATATTATTGTTATTTAATCGTATTGTAGTTAAACTATTAAATCAATTAAAGTCAGTTATGCTCTTTATGTTTGCTCCAGCTAAGAATATTAATTTTACTAATTTTGAACTTGGATTTGTAATCGTAATTGTATAGTCGTTGGTTCATGAATATGTTTTTTCACAGTTATAAGCAGGTACATTATTAGCTAAAGTATCACCACTACACGTAGTTATAGATGTAGAATTTCAATCTCATCGGTTGATTATCATATTGTTGTCTGTTGGGTTTTGTGGAATTTTTATTTGAGTACGATCTCCATGTATGGTATATGTCATACCATTAGTACTTCATACCAGTAATAATCCACATACTATTAAACTAGTAAATAGAGTGAAAAGTAATTTTTTCATGATTTTTAGTTGTCTAAAATAAATCAACAAAATACTATCTAAAACTATTAATTCTGTTGATTTTTTCCACACGAATTAACAAAAATTATTTGACAAATAATAAAAAGATTAACTATTTATAAAAATAGGAAAATTTAGTCAGATTTTATTATTTTTTAGTCTCCATTCAGATTAGTGGATTGCGGCTTTTTATGAAGTTTTTTATTTCAGCAATTGAAGAAAATCTCTTTTGTGTAGTTAAGTTGTTTGAGTAATAAGTTCAGTTTCAAAATGAGATGAAATAAACTTTTCCGTTTGGTGCAATGACGTGAGTTGTACTAGTTGAGCTATCTTTATAGCTTGTTGTAATCCATCATTCGTTGGTAGGGCATCATTCTTTCTGGGGGTTCTTTGAGTCAATGTATCTTTTGAAATATTCTTTATTTACAAAGTGTTCTGTTTTTTGTAAATCTGGAGAAGTAAAAACTCATAACGCTGAATCATATTTTAGTTTATATTCTTTACAGCTCCTAGATTTGTATGTTTCTTCATTTACGTATTGGAGGTTGCTTTTATTTCGTTCAATTCCATCTTGATTATTATCTGTGGTATTCAAATTATTTGAAGTGTTTGAGGAGTTTGAATTGATTGAAGTATCGGTACCTAGTAATAGACTAATCATTCTATCGATATCATCTCATGTATTATTATTAGTATTGTTGGTTGTTGTATTGATTTTATTAGTTGTAGCACTGTTTGGCTCATCGCTGCTATATGGTGTTGAAATTACTTCAATTGTAACATAGTTAAAATATCATTGCTCATCTTCTGCGTAAATTCTGTATGTTCAGGCTGTCTCAAATTCTACTAAATCGTATAGTACTTTTTTTCATTTATCTGATGACATCATTTTGTAGTATCAATTTTCCCAAATGTTAGAATAATCTGAAAAATATTCACTAGAAGAATTGTTGTTTATTTTTACTCGGTTATTTGATGAATTTTTATATTTTGCATATAGTTTTATTTTTCCAACATAATTATCTGTTTTGAGTGTTAGGTCTATTGGGTTGTATGTTTTTGGTCTTGAATTACTTACTGATAGTGATAAATTTGAATTATTATTTTCATTGCTACTACTTCCATTATTTTCATCAACATTAATTTGAACATAAGATTCATTACCATCAGTATCTTCAACATAGATTCTATAATAACCACTCTTCTTGAATTTAACTAAATTTTTCAAAGTAGCTTCCCCATAATCAGAAGAAGTCATTTTGTAGTAACCATTAGACCAAGTAGAAGAATAGTCAGAAACATAAGTACTAGAAGTTCTAGAGATATTAGACCAAGAAGAAGAGTTAGAAGATCTATATTGGAATTTAGAGAAACTAATTTTATCAGTATAGTCGTCGTCAGTCTCGATAGTTAATTCAACCCATTCGTAAGTGTCAGGACTAGAAGGAGAAACAGATATTTCTAAAGTGCTGTTTGAAGTTCAGTCAGATCCATAAACATTAATTTGAACATAATCTTCATTACCATCAGTATCTTCAATGTAGATTCTATAATAACCGGATTTTTTAAATTCAACTAAATTTCTTAAAGTAACTTCACCGTCATCAGAAGAAGTCATTTTGTAGTAACCATTAGACCAAGCAGAAGAATAGTCAGAAACATAAGTGCTAGAAGTTCTAGAAATATTAGACCAAGAAGATGAAGAGCTAGATCTATATTGAAGTTTTGAGAAGTAAACTTTGTCAGTGTAATCATTGTCAGTTTCGATGGTTACTTTAATTCATTCATAGATATCTGGACTAGAAGGAGAGACAGAAATTTCTAAAGTACTATTTGAACTTGAGGAAGAACTGCTTCATCATCAGCCTCATCATGTGGTTTGTATTTTTGTGTATACTACATCAATTGTTTTGTCAGAATTAGGCATGGTACCTTTTACAACTGAGGTGCTAGCTGTATAATTTGAAATTATAGGAGATGCTACACTGTAACTTGCTCAACCGGTTAAGGTTTTAGTTATTGTTGCACTAGCAGTGGATCAGTCGCTGTATTTATAGTTTATGGTTAATGTGTAAGTTTGAGGAGTAATCTGACATGATGAAATAGAGGAGTTCCAAGTATAATTTGTATTACAATGAAAAGTACATGCTAAAGAAGTATCAGTACTGTAATAATAGTTAGTATCCTTATCTGGGGTTAAATTATTATTTTTGGAGCTGTTTGCAGGTAAAGTTCCGATACATTGGTATGTAGTAGGGTTACTAGTTACACATGATGAAGTAGAGGAGTTCCAAGTATAATTTGTATTACATTTAAATTTACATGCTTCTGTTGTTGATGTCGCACTATATGAGTAACTTGTTGTATTATTACTTGGTACTACACTTGGATTCCATAATGTTGCATTAGCTGGTAATGTTCATTGACATTCATTTGATACACACGTACTTGTTGTTGAATTCCGAGTATAATTAGGATTACATTGGAAAGTACATGTTAAAGAAGTGTCGGTGCTATAATAATATTTAGTATCGATAGATGGAGTTTTAGAGTTGTTAGCAGTAGCATTAGATGGTAAATCTGTACATCTTGGATCTGCTTTTCGCTTGGCGTATAGGTCTAAATGGGGTATTGATGTTCATCCAAGTCATATTTGTTCAATTCTCCAGCCGATAGAATCTCAGACTTCTACCTTTTCTCATGTGAAATCTTCATTTGTATACCATCATACAAAAGTATATCATGCTCTTTTAGGATTTCAAAGAGCGATAATTTTACCCTTATAAATTGATATAAACGTATTTGTTCATCCATTTGGATATACATTTAATTCGCTATCAGGAGAATCTTTTATGCAACGTACTGATTTACCTTCCTCAGAGGATGGAGATACTGTTCGTGAATTTTCACCTATTAAATCTGAATCAAATTCAATGGTTCTAGCTGATATGTCGTTATCATTATAACTAACTGCTCGTATTGTTTCATTAGGACTTGATGATCGATATTCACCAATATTTCACTGTTGTTCTCATACGTATCCTTGTGCTCTACGATATCATGCAGGAGGCAATAAAAAATCAGATGCAAAGTCTTTTCATTCATTATTTCATCAATTTCACCCAATGCTACATCAATAATGATCACAAGTATCTATCTGTTTATTTTTTGCATATCCCCATCATAAAAGTAGGTTATTCCATTCTTTTGCACTAGGTACATGGTATCATTCAGGACATGGTCATTTTCTAGAACGGGTTCGATTATCATTATATGGTATTGTTCAATTTCACTCACCATAATTTCATTGATCATCGTATGTATCTCATACTCATCATCGCAGATTTTTTGATTGTTGGTGGCGTACAGATAGAGGGGGTTGATTATGTTCTCAAAGATCAATTTCAAATGTACTATCAAGAACTGCATATCACTTATCCCGTACATTATGAGCAAAATAAGGTAGAGGATCACTCCAATCTTCATTATATACATATTTTCGTAAATAATAAGATATGACAACTCCATCAGAATTTTCTGAAAAATCTGAACATCAATTTGTGTAGCAAGGCTTAAATCAGTAATTATTTCACCACTGGTATCGGTATCCGAAAGATCAAGTATTTATATTTCATAGGCCAAATTTTTTGTTGTATACCTCGGAAGCTCCCATGTTACGATCCATTATTGTGTGATGTCAGACGTTTCATTCACCGTCTACCAAAAACAAATTTAAATCATACCGTTTTTGCGTAAAGCTCTGAATGTCTGTTGTTTCTATTATTCAATCTAGTGATGGATGTGAATCTCATGGATGAACCGCCTCTAATGGGATTGATCAGCTTAATCAACGTACCTTCATATTCTCTACATTTAGATAGGAATCTTCATCTCCAAATGCAAATCATCATATCAAAAGTGAAAATAGTGCGACGAATACAGCAACTTTAGTAGTAGGTAAATAAAACTTTGTCATTTTTGTTAAAAATTTCCTTATGAATAAAATACATTTTTTCAAGAATATCATTCACAATAAAGTAATGTTATAAATGTATATGTGTTTTGCAATATTAAAAATGACAAAATTTTATACTAAATATAATCCCAGAAGAGATTTTTTCCTTTAAATTTATTTTTGAAAAGTTCTCTAAAATCTGAAATTTCATTGTCTGAACAGGTTCGAAGCTGATGTTCATTTTTCTTTAAATTGTTTATAAAAGAAAAATCAGAATCGTTTTGGTATTTTTTAATAAGTATGTTGTAATCTCATTGATTGAATATAAGTGGTGCAATTGCAATTGAAGCAATTTTATCAATGTTTATATTATCGATAACTTCATCTAAAAATTCTGAATAAATTTGCTGAAAATTTTCAACAGGTAAAAGTGGAAGAAATCTTAGTCATACTCTGAGATCTTTTTCTAATAATTGGTTGATTGCATTTAATTTATCATCAAGTGTAGCTGTTCAGAGTTCGTATTTCTGGGCAACTATGCGAGGAGAAAGTGAAAATGCAATTTCCATTTTTTGAGTAGGTGAGTTTCAGTTTAAGTCCTTGGCGTAATCGAGTAGAGAAGTAATATTTGCAGATTTTGTTCTGGTTTCAATTATGACGTTATCTGGTAAAGTTTCACAGAATGGCAAAAAGTTCTCATGAAAATGTGATATATTTTCAGTGGCGAGTAAATCTGCATAATTACTAGCGTAAAATGTAATCTGACCGTTAAATCAAGATTGTCTAACTTTCTGAATCTGATTTATTATTTCTTTTTGCATATCTTCATAATTTAAGAAAAAAACAGGGAAACGATTTCTAAATGTTCATTGAAGATAGCAATATTTGCAGTTAAAAAAGCAGTTTAAACTTGGCTTAAAAAAGAATGATTTTCATGGGAATCAGTAATTTTCTGGAGTAGGAAGAATGGCGATATGCTCTTGCTTTGCAAGAATTATTAGAGGCTCGGTTTTATAATTTCATATTTTAGCATCGAAAAGATTTTTATAATGTTGAATCTCGATTTTTTCGGAATTTTTAAATTGTTCAAAAATTTGATGGGTGAGTGGTAGGTTTTTAATTTTTGATTCGTAGTAGATTAGCATGTCGTTTGTATATAATTATATGTGTGGATTATAAATTTTGTCTACAAAAAATCCAGCGATAGAAATCTAATCGCCGGATCTCGTTGTACATTCAAAATCTCACTTTCTTTTCGTATTGGAAATTAAATGGAATTCCTTTTTCTCTTCCATAGATATAAACTTTAAAAGTTCCAGACCTTTTTAGTATTATGTCTTTGGGGGGAGAAATGCGTTCAATGACGCCACCTAATGAATCTTCACGTTTTTGCAACTGGTACTTGTAAAAGTATTTAGCAAGATTCATTTCTCCATACTTATCATCAAAAAGGGGGTTGTAATCGTGAGTTTCGACCATTTTGCGACAAGCATTTTCATATGAGAAGATTGGATTCTCTACTGAAGAAAAAGCTCCCCAATCTACACCATCTGGTTTTTCTTTAAGATCCCAAAAAATCTCATAGAAAAAATCGCTTCTTTTATTCCATCTCCAAATTTTAGGAGTAAGGAATCTAAAGATTTTCTTTTTTAATTCTTTTTTCATTTTTTTATTTGTTGGTTCAACATTATTTTGTTTTTTCGTTCTATATATATCTATTTCATGCTATAAAATCAATATTTTTATATAATGTTGATAGAAAATTTACAAAAAAATCCCCGCGTTAACACAACGCAGGGATTCGGTTAAGGAGTAAATTTCTGCATGTATAATTACAGAAAAGAGTGTGCAACAATGATTTTGCCCTAAATAGTTGCACCATTTCATTATATATAAATACTCGTAAATTTCAATCTTATTATTTATAAAATTATTCGATGCTGATTGTGTTTTTCTAATTTACTTGCTTTTAGAAAACGGAACAGTATTTTAAATCAGTATTTTTATTTTTATTATTCTTTAAATTATGGCTTATCAAATTGCAAAATTACATGCTAGAGAAGTCCTTGATAGTAGAGGAAATCCTACAGTGGAAGCTGAAATTACATTAGCTGATGGTACATTTGCTCGTGCAATGGTTCCTTCTGGAGCATCAACATGAGTTCATGAAGCATTAGAATTACGTGATGGAGATAAATCTCGTTATATGGGAAAGGGTACTTTAACTGCAGTAAATAATGTAAATACTACTATTAAATCTGCTATTGAATGACAGAGCTTTGAAAATTGGAGAGAATTAGACAAGAAATTATTAGAATTAGATGGAACTCCAAATAAATCAAAATTATGAGCAAATGCTATTTTGTCAGTTAGTATGGCTTT
>JAEEGL011499041.1_pt1 | contig 37222 bp, 25 predicted proteins | sample 9134231 | NCBI WGS metagenome assembly JAEEGL01 (sample SAMN16246548, study PRJNA631951) | gut metagenome | biome: gut microbiome; feature: rumen; material: fiber-attached | host: Bos | place: Iran: Karaj | collected 2018-10 | reverse complement strand
GACTCGAAGTAGAAGGGCGACTCGGAGAAGAGGAAGGGCTTGAAATGGCGCCGCATGGCGCGGTAGGACGCGCGGCGGAGGTCGAGCGCGTCGAAGTCCGGATGCGCGGCGGCGTAGGCGCGCACCTCCTCGCGGATGGCCACGTCGCTCGCGTCGAACGCCGGGTCCTTGCACTTGCCGTGGCATTCGTCCGGGTGGAAGGCCCGCAGCTGCGAGCGGAGGGCGGAATAGGTTTCAGGATGGAAAAATGTGTTGTTCATATAGAACTCCGATGGGGAATCAAAAATAGTTCTCATCTTCTGTTAGCGCGGCGACATCCTGACACCAGACACGGCTATGCCATGCGGCTGTGCCGCCGTGTCCGGGAAGAGCCATTGGCCTATGGCGAAATGGATGTCTATCGCCTTGCGGATGTCGAACTTTTCGCCGTTTGGCGGTTCGCGCCCTGTGGCATGCAGATAAGGGACGAACTCGCCGGAAGGGATCGGAATATCGCGCCACTCCTCAGTAAGAGGCACGATGGTCGTCCAGGCAAAGCCGCGAACATCGACAACAACCATTTCCATCTTCGTCGTGGCGGGTTCAAGCGCCCGTGCCCGCACCATGACTGAACCGGGAAGCGGCTCACTAGGGAACAGCCGCGCGAACGCGGCATCATCACATCCAGACGCGAATTCAGCGAACGTCGTGGCGCTATCAAGATTTCCGAGACGCATTGCAACGGCGCGGTCGCCGCGCCCGTCGTCCTCCGCCGAGATTTTCGCACCGGAGACGTATGTGTTCGCCGCCTGTGCAGGATCGAAGAAATTCCAGCCTGATGCCGCAGTCGGCGGTGAAGCCTCACGAGGCTGAATCCTCGTATGGCCGGCAAATGACGGCGACGGCACGACGAATGCTGGGATTCCCGACGCCTCAACCGCATTGCGCTCCGCATCGCCGTAATTGCCGCCCCGCGTCAGCACGTAGTCCCCGGCTGAGAGAACAATGCATCCTTCAATCGCCCTGCCTACTGGAGTTCCATCCGTCTGCCATGCTGAAAAGTCCATCCCAAGGTCGGTCAGACCAATGCGGATAGCAATCATGTCGGGTTGAATCACAGTCTTGACATTGCTTCCGCCGGCATACGGGTCGGCCACTTCGACGACCGATGGCGCAAGTTGCAGACGCCACACGCCATCAGCGCATTTGTCGAGGAAATGGCAACCGTTGCCGTCGCATTCAAACACAGGCGAAGAGCCGCATCCCCAGATGCGGGTCAGGCGTTCCGGTGCTGAAGGCTGCGTGCGGGTGTTGGCGGTATGCAGATAGTCGCGCTCCGTGACCATCTCGGAGAGATTCTCCGCCGGGACGATGCGAAACGGTGGGAATGCCATTTCATCGCAAGCCGGGGGAAACGCCTCGCCGCGCGGCAGCCGGCTGAACACCTCTGCGGCGATGGCAAGCGAAATCGCCTTCGCCGGAGTGTGGAAGAGATTGAGGTGGTGCGTGCGGCAGACGCGGTTGCGCGGGGCGATGTCCGTCGCGATGTAATGGAACTGGAATGCCATGTCTATTCCTTCGGCGCAGAACTGGCGCGCCATGGCCGGAAACATGTAGGCACCGGGAACGTCCGCAGCGTCGAACTCGTATATCATTCTCTTCAAGCTGTGCAGGTCCGGAACATCGCGGATTGACGAACGCCGCACCCTGGCGAGGCGGTTTCCCTTGCGGGCCGCGCCCGAGTCGAGGCCTGTAGGATATGACGACCCTGATACGCCGTCAATTCTAGCCGCCGCGCTGGCCTTCTCGCGTTTCAGCCAGCAGTTCCAGAATAGCGGCTTGCGCGTCCCAGCTTTGCGGGCGGCATCGGCAAGGCGATTCACAAGTTCCGTCACCTTGTCGTCTGGAAGTCCTTCTGGATACTTCGGCTCGTTCAAAAGCTCGAATGCAGCAATCGCCGGATCGTCCGCGTAGCGCCGCCCGGTGAAAGGATTGACATGCCGTATGAGTTCGCCGACGAAGCGGCACTCGGCGTCAATCACTGATGGATTAGACGTGAGGTCGCTTCGGTTGCGGCCAGAGGCGAAGCCGCCGATGTCGCACGGCGTCGGCCATCCAGAAATCAGGGTGACCACAGTCTTGATGCCGTTGGAGGCGCAGAGGGCGATGAGTTCGTCCATCAGGGAAAGATGGTCATTCGCCACTAGCCCGCCGTCAGGAGTCGAAATCTCGCGGTCGAAGTAGTGGACGCGAATACCGTTCAGCCCAAGCCGGACGAATTGCGCCACATCCCTGCGCATGGCGGAGCGGATGTCGATTCCCTCGCTCCGCATCTCCTGGTAGCTCGCGGAGAACGGGGCGAGGTAATTCACGCCGAATAGGCGCTTCGCGCCGCGACCTCGGAGGATTCTTGCGTTGCGGACGGAGTATTCAACGTTCGAGCCTTTCGGGTTGCAGCCAAAAGCCAGTCGCCGAATATCAGCTGTTTCAATGCCGGGTTTTCCGTCACCCGCCTGATTGCCGTCTTTGAGGTCAATCTGATATTCGGACCATTGTTCGGTAGGTAGCGGAAGGTTCACCCCTTTTTCGCCATCAGATCCAATGAAGCAAACCCTGTGATATGTAGCGCCGGGCTTGTCGCCCGTGAGCCTCGCCTCGAATACTAGCAAATCGGTGTCCTCCAAATCTTCAACTGGGAGGTCAAGTTCGTATTGGGGATAGAGCCACTTGTCGCGCCGGTCGCGCCAAAGGAGCGAGAATCGGCACGAACCATCAGCTTCGTCGGCGGCTACGGCGAACGAATCCGCAGAGTCGTTCCTGTGCCAGCGCTCGGCGTGTGAAATGCCAAGAGGTATCGCGCATGAGTTTTCAAGAAGGGCGTGGCGCGATTTGAGCCGCATGGCGGCGGGTGTCGTCCGCCTCCCATTGAACACGCCTGAAATATCGACTGCGGCTGGTGTCCCTTCCGGCAATGCATCTGAAGCGCAAGTCGCATCGATGTGGACGCATCCCATAGGCGGCAAGATGACGCTTTCCGGCAATCCGTCCAAATGGCATCCGGCGACACGGAGAAACCCCGTTTTCTGCGTGTCGGAGAGGTTCCAAACGGCGATTTGCATTCGCCCAGTCTTTTCCGTCAGGGCGGCGGCCGACTTGCCGTTGCACAATGTAAAGTCGTCGCGAGACAGGATCGGTTCGATTACAACGGAAAGGTCAACGCCGTCCGGCTCCTTCGGCCGGGATCGCGCGCCAACAGGCCGTGGCGGGACGGCCGCAACGAGTCCGTGCAACCCTTCCTCATATCTTGCGAAGCGCGATGCCCACACCACCTTGCCGTTAAGCGAGAAGGAGCGGGCGAAGTCAGGCTCGGCGGAAACCGTTGTCCCGTCGCCAGCCGTTTCCAGCGGCGAGACAGCCCAGTGCAAGACAGTCTGCGAACCATCACGCTTTCGAAAGAGGAACGCCCGAACGCCCTCGCCGACATCGAGTTCGCCTTCAAGCGATGCATTCCCGACCTTGGACATCATTTCCGCCATTGCGGCGCACACCGGCTTGGAAGATCCGTCGCGCCGGAGCGCCCCCCAGTCCTTTTCGCCACCGTTTTCAGAATATGCACCGAACAGAAAGAAGAAGTTCCGGGCCACTCCTTCCATCTGCATGAGGACCTGCGACTTCACCCAGAACTCCGCCTGAAGCCGTTCCTGGTCTGGCGAATGGGCCTTGCGTCCATCAATGCCGTCCGCCGCCGCGTTTCCTTCCTGAACAAGGCCGTTTTCCGTCACCCATACCGGCGCATCGGCCATTCCCCACCGCGACATTGCTGCGCGGAGATCTGCGAAAACCGCAGGGTAGTCACAGAGCGGACGATAGACATGAAGGTTGAGCGCATCGGCGTAGGCGGCGAGACCGCTCGCGAAAAACACATCGTCGAAGTCGCTTCGCCGCCCGAACACAAGCGATGGGATCAGAATGGCGGCCCGCGTTCCCGCCGCGCGAAAGCCAAGCGCGGCGGCCTTGAACGCGGCCGCCGTTTCCCAAGGCGCTTCAGGCGTCGCGGGGTAGAACGGCTCATTCCAGAACTCCCATCCCGCCGCCTCGTCGCGGAAGGCTCCCGCCGCCTCACACGAAAAGCGGGAAAGGGCCTCAAGGTCGCGAGGCAGTTTCTCGCCGCCGCCACGCGCCCAGCCTGGTGCATCATGGAAAACGCAAAGGACATCAACTCCAAGGGCTTTTAGATGCCGTGCGTTGTCGAGATAGCGCCCCCATTCAGGTGCCCTGTCTGGCGACGGCTGGACTTCCGCCCAATAGAAGCGATCGCGCGTGGCGGCGAACCCGGTACTGGCAATCATTTCCGGGACGTTTAAGAAATGATTGGCAGCCTCATCGCCCATGCCTCCGCGCAACGAAAGCCATGACAGCGCAGAGTCGGTGCAGTAGAAACTTCCGGCCCGCGCCGCAATTGGCGGTGCGGGCGCATGTGTCACGGCGGAAGGCGCAGTCTCGGCAAACCCAAGCGCTACGCCGACCAGCACCAGCGGGAAAACAAGACGCTTGACGGAAAGCATCATGGAATCGTAATTACTAGGCGGCAACCGCCGAAGTTCTTGTCCTTCCAATGTGCCTGCAAGCTGTCGCGAAATGATGACCGTGAACGGAGAGGCTGGTGATTGTTCCACCCGCCGCCACGCACAACGCGCCGAGAACCATGCGCGGCGGTGGCCGGACCACGCGGATCAATTGCATCGGCAGATGTCGTGGCATCATACCAGTCAAGGCACCACTCATAGACGTTTCCAACCATATCGTAGAGGCCCCAGGCGTTCGGTTTTCTGAGTCCGACTGGCTCAGGATGAGTCATTGTGACCAACGTCCCATTTGCGTCATAGTAGTATTTGAACCATGCAATATGCGCAATGATTTCATTTACATTGGCAACCGCCGAGCCTGTTCCGCCGACGAAAACGGACGAACCATCGTATAGCTGAGCCCCTTCACCGGCGCGGCAGGCGAACTCCCACTGCGCATCCGTCGGCAAGTCAAACTTCATGCCGTCGGTCCTGCTGCGGAAACGTTGGAGAAAACCTCCAACGGTGTCGCCTGTCGTCGGCCAGTCGATGCCATCCGTAGTGCTGCCGCGAATCGAATTGTAGTCCCAGTTACAAAGAGGGTAGACATCCCTGTCGAAAGCCGTCCAGTCAAAGTCGGCGGAGCCATCGCTGGAATTGGTGGTAAGGTATGACGTTCCACCTGGGGAAAAGCGTTTCGCCTGCGCCTGGGTTAGTTCATAGATGCTGATCCAGTAGTCATTCGTGAGTGTGACATAGTGCGCGGTCTCGCTCATGCCGTAGGTGACGCTGTCCACAAGCTCCAATCCAGTGAGCGACGGACCGAGTGCCGCGACATCCGCCGCCGACATGCCCATGCGCCACCTGACGCCAGCCGCCGGGATATGGCGCATGACGATTGTCGTGGTCTTGTAAACGCGTGCGCCGAAGCCGCCGGGGAAGGCGTTGGTGCTGGCGAAGTAGTGGACGAACTCGCCGTCGCCGAGGTAGCCGTCGCCGTCCTGGTAGAGATCGACGACCATGTAGGGCGGCGGGGCGCAGAGCGGCCACGCCTTGACCTCGACCGTCATGCCTCCGGCTGCGATGCGGTGGTCAGGCCACGATTTCATCGGTTGCCAGCAGATGGTGCGAGTGCCGGACGAGACCTTCTTGTTCACGTCGCCCGTCATGTTGGTGAAGTTCGACTCTCCAATGGAGACACCGTTCGTGAGGACATCGACTGTGACGATGCAGTCCTGATCGACGGTGTAGCCGATGGTGACGAGACGCGAGGCATCCTGCCTGACGTTGACGCCCGAAATGGCGGGCGACGAGGCCTGGGCTGCGGTGGCGAGGCCGAGGAGAAGAATTGCGATTGCTGAGTTTTTCATTGTCGGGTTCCTTGTTGGTGACGAAGATTTGGTTGATGCTACTTGAAGAGGATGGTTGTTGCCGGCTTATGCGAGGAGAACTCCGTTGCAAGGACGATGCCGGACATGTCGCCGGTGCCCGAATCGAACGCCGGTTCGCCCGCTACCTGCGGGACTGTCGCGACGATGGCCGTCGCGGTTGCCGGGGGCGTCGCGCCAGGGTAGGACGACCGTCCTTCCTGATTCCAGAAAACGCCGGACGCCGCGTCCGGCGAGTCTGCCGACGCATAAGGAGCGACCGCCGTGAGCGCCGCCGTGGCGGCGATGAGCGTGGTGCATTTCATTTTTTGAGCCTGTGCCGTAGCGTTGATGCGCTTTCGCCGACGCACCCGACGCGGGCGCATGTCGCGAAAAACATGACATCTATTATACGCTTACGCAACTTGGATTAGAATCTCAAAAAACGACAAAAGCATATCGTTTCGCGAACTTTTTTGCGGCTCGTGCATAAGTTTGGGTGTTTGTGCCTGAAATCCTTGCATCGCGACAGGCGCTTGCGCGCGACCACGGAAGCCGCTGTTGCGGCGGGCCACCAGTGGTGGCCTTGCGTGTCAGTGATTGCGCCGCCCATGCAAGCATGGCCGCGGCAAACCCAGGCCCTTGCGACGCGATGCATCGCCGCCGCCAGCGGACACGGAAGCGGGCTGCGCCCGACACTGAAACGGCCTTCGGCCTGCACGGAATGGGAGTTTGTGAGTGGAGGAGTGGGAGTTTGTGAGTGGAGGAGTGGGGGAGTTTGTGAGTTGGAGTGCAAAGTTTGGAGTTGGAGAATTTGATGGCTGGATTTCAGTGACTTTCCGTGGTCGCCCGCAGGGCAAATCGTTCGGCTTAAGTTATCCACACACTTCACACATTACTCATATTGACACGGAAAGCTTGACTTCCGAAACATATGATGCTAGAATGAATCATCTTTGATTCAAATTGAACAAGCAGGGAAAGGCGGAACGACAATGTCTTCGGTTCTTACAATCCATTCGATGGACCCCATTCTTTCGGGGCGCATATCAGCATTGGCGCGGCGTGAGGGAAAAAGCCTCAACCAAACGGTAAAGGATGCCCTTGCCGAACATTTCGGGCTGAAGCAGAAGCGCGGCGGGCAACTGCGCGACAACGGCATAATGTCACTCTGCGGCATCCTCTCCCACAACGACGCCGAAGAACTTCGCAAGGCCCAGGAGCCGTTCCGCACCATCGATCCGGAGGACTGGAAATGAGATCCGTCCTTCCTGACACTAGTGTCATTATAGACTTCCTCGATGGAGACAGGACGTTTGAGAAGGAACTTTCGACCGCTGAACGCATAATCGTCACCCCATCAGTGATAGCCGAGTTCATGGCCGGCATTTCAAGCGCGAAACGGGACAGGGCGAAGCAGTCGGCATTTGACGCCCTAATCGACAATCTGTCAGTTGAGGTTGTCGTCCACGACCATGAAACGGCGAACTACTACGCCTCGATATACCGCTACCTGAAAGGTCACGGGGCGATGATACCTCTGGGCGACATCTGGATTGCCGCCAGCGCGATGCAGCATGGCGCTACCATTCTCACGAAAGACCACCACTATTCCTCCATCCCGGTTTTGCCAATAATCCTGAAGCAGAAGTGATGCGTCTTTCCACATCTGCTGGAAACTCAAGCCGCTACTGCCTGAGGCGGGATGGGGAAAGGCCGGTGAGGCGCTTGACGAAACGCGAGAAGTTGAACTCGTTGGAGAACTCAAGCTCGTAGGCGACATCCTTCACGGTTCGTCCCGGATTGGAAAGCATGGCGAGGGCGCGGTCTAGCAGCGCCTGTTCGAGCCACTGGTGCGGCGACATGCCGAGCAGCAAGGAAAACATCCGCGAGAACTGCGTCCCGCGAAAGCCCATGCTTTTGGCGAGGTCGGCCACGCCTGTTTGCGCGTCAAGCGTGTCGGCGACAGCGCGGAGGGCGTCTGCGTATGGCGCGAGGCGCAGCAGGTCGAGCGCCGGGCGTTCCGGCCAGAAGGGATGAATCGCCTCCAGCGCGACAGATTCCGCTGCCGCGTAGCGGCGAACGGGATCCGTGTCGGCAAAAACTGCCTTTATCCTCGCGGCTAGTGCGCCGCCGGGGTCGTCGATGATGAAGCGGCCACGAAGGCCTGATAGGGCGTCCACGCCAGGGAACAGCTCGTAGCGGAAATGGATTCCCATGTGGTGGTTGGCGACATAGCGGATGCGCATTGGCGTCCTGGCGGCCGTGAAAGTCAGGACGCCCGCCGACAGGGGAGACCGCTTGCCTTCGACCTCGATCCAGGAAGGGTCGCGCTCGTCGTCGGCGACGAAAAGCGAAAGCAAGTGGAACGGCAGGTTCCAGCGTTTGTCGTATTCCGCCATCTCCTCCAGCAGATGGACTAGCCGGAACGTCGGCCGCGCGGTTATCTGCCTGTAATCCTGGAAAAGAGTTTGGCTCACACAAGAGTCCTCCTTTTCATGCATCGCGGAACAAATCGTCCATGGTGACTTGCGATTGGACGAGGCCGGAGTGTTTGTTTGCACTGACTCCGTATGTCGTTACAAAAGTCATGTGGCACGCGCCACGGAAACCGGTTTCACGCGCGAATGCCGTCATTTTGTTGCGAAGCGCCTTCGCCTCGCTGGCATCGATTTCATATTCGCCAGACACGAATTTCATTTCGCAGAGATTCGCTACGCGGTCTGCCCGCTCTATGACCAAATCAATCTGTGCGCCTTTGCCTGTGCCGCGAGAGCGACTGCGCCATCCGGATTCTGCCGTCAGAATTCCTGAAATCCCAAGTGCTCGCTTTATTTGCGCGGAGTGCTGCAAACACACCCGCTCAAATGCCAGCCCCTCCCAAGTTGAGCGTCTGCGGTCGCCGATGAGATGCGCCCATCTTTCAGGATCTCGACCCGTATAGTCCTTCACAAAGGCAAAATGGAAAAGCGTCAGATTGTCAATAAGTTGAAATATCGCACCATTCTTCGCGTGGCCAGTCTCCGCATATCGCCGGACGAAACCTGAAACTTCGAGATTGTCTAGACAACGCGAAAACACGCCGCCGGAAGAAAGGCTGTCAACAGCCGTGAGGATTTCATCTCGCGTCATCCCCGCCTTTTTCGAGGCTAGCGCCGCAACTATGTCAATGTAAGGCTCTGGATTGGCGAAAACCGATTTGTAGAGTCTTGAAAACTCTCTGGCGAGCATGGCGTTAGGCGCGAAAAACAGCCTGTCGATGTTCTGCGAAAGACTCGTGCCCTTCTCTATGAGTGTCCAATAATACGGCGCTCCGCCAAATATCATGTATGCCGAAACGACATCCTTGCGATCCATTGATATTCCTTCTTCCTCCAACAACGTCTCGCATTCATGGAGCGTGAAAGGTTCAAGGAAAATTGTTTTATTGGCGCGGTTGAAAAGTCCACCCTTGTTTTGGAGTATTTTTTCCGACATCCACGAGGCTGCACTTCCGCAGACAATCATAACGATATCTTTTCGCGCACTCGCCCAACCATTCCAAAACGCCGATACTGCCTTTACGAATCCGGAATTCCGCGTGTCCATCCAGGGAAGTTCGTCTATGAACACAGTCTTGCGGGCATCATTGCTGGCCGAAAGCGCCTTTTTCAACAGTTCGAAAGCTTCCATCCAGTCGGTTGGGCGCTTGCAATCCTCGCACCACTGGCTCTTCAGAGAACGCCAGAACGCATTGAGTTGCTCGAGATAGTCGCCGTCTTCAAGTCCCGTGTGAGTGAATGTAAATCGGTAATCGAAAGCCTCCCTAACCAGATATGTCTTGCCAACGCGCCTACGGCCATAAACGACCACAAGCCGAGACCTGTCCGCAGCCACGCACTCGCGAAGCGTTTTCAGCTCCTTGTCCCTTCCTATCATTTTGATTCTCCATTTACGTAAAAAATTATACCATAACAGGGGTCATTTGGCAAGATTGGTTGATTGATTTAGCCAAATATGCCACAATTATCAAACATTTGGCTATATTGGGACTTTGATTTTGCCAAATCCTGAAACTTTGACCAATATTTGGCTAAATGAAAAATTGTTGCGCTTCCAATCAGTTTCGCGCCATCATCACCGCTACTGCCTGAGGCGGGATGGGGGAAGGCCGGCCTTCATAAACCAAGGCTGTGCGCACGGAGCAAAGCAGCGCTGGGAAATCAAGAGACAACCGTCAAGAAAATGACAATTTGTCATTTTCTTGACGGTGATATTAGCGCAAAATCCGCGACGATCCTCATACTTCGATACTGTGAAATTATAAAATTATAATTGAATTTTCCACAGCAGTTTGCTATGATTGGCGCTTGAAACGGCGTGACAGCGGCGAATTTCCGCCACTGGGAGCCGTAAGCAAATGGTCCCTTCCATCCTCTACCTCAACGCCGCGCCCAACGATCTCATCCACGGGATGAAGCTCGCCGGAATACGGCGCTACGCCGCCGTGCGCGGATGGGAGGCCGTGGCCATTCCACCGCAGAAGTTCAATTCCAAAGGCATCGCGGCGCTCCTCGCCGCCCACCGCCCCGTCGCCGGGATAATTGTCGAGGCCACCGACGACAAAGCCCCGCTCCGTCCAAGTCTCTTCGGTGCCATCCCGGTTGTCTATCTCCACCCGCCGCACGAATTCCGAGACGGCCGCATCGCATACGTGGCGACCGACAACGAGGCCGTCGCCCGCGCCGCCTTCCGCGAACTCTCCGCCCGCCGCCCGGCAGCCTACGCCGTGGTGGGCTACCGTCTGCGCACGGAATGGTCCGCCACGCGGATGCGGGTTTTCGCGGAGCTTGCAGCCAGGGCGCATGTCCCCTGCAGCATCTTTAACGCCTGTGGGCAGGAGGTGGACCTCCGGACCGAGGAAGGCGCCGCCGCCCTCGCCCGCTGGGTGGCGGAGTTGCCGCGCCACACCGCCATCTTCGCCGTGAACGACGGGACCGCCGGCTATGTGCAGAGGGCGGCGCAGGCAGTCCATCGCCACATCCCGCGCGAGCTTACACTTTGCGGCGTGGACAACCTGGCGGCAATCAACCAGGCGCAGCCACAAACGATTACCAGCATCCAGATCGACTTCGAACGCGCAGGATTCCTCGCCGCGCGTGTGCTTGGAGGCAATATCTCACACAGAGGCACAAAGACACAGAGGAATATGGACTCGCAACATACACGAGTGAATTCCATTCAAGGGGGCTCTCTCCGTGGCTCTGTGGCTCTGTGTGACAAATGCTTTACCGTCGGGCCGCTGATGGCGGTGTGGCGCGAATCGACGGGCGGGGCGGGGCGGCGCGAGCCGCACATCATGGCCGCCGTGGAGCGCATCCGGCGCGAAGCCTGCGACGGCCTCACGGCGCGGAAGGTCATCGAGGAGTCGCCGGGGTCGAAGCGCCTCTTCACCCTCCGCTTCCGCGAGGCGACGGGGCACAGCGTCCTCGATGAAATCCGCCATGTCCGCATGGAGAAGGTCGAGACGCTTCTTTTGCAGACCGACACGCCCATCGGCGCCATCGCCGACATGTGCGGCTGGGGGTCGTCCGTCGCGCTCCAGCACTTCTTCCATGCCCGCACCGGCATGGGCATGCGCGAGTGGCGCAGGAAAAACCGGGGATAAAATTTTTTGCCCAAAACAACATGTTTTTTGGCCGGGGAATGGTAGAATGGTTGCATCCGAATTTAGGAGAAACCATACATGAAGAACATCCAGTCATCCCTCGCGCCAGCCGCAGTGGCGGCCGCGCTGTCATTGGGCGCCCTCGCGCCAGCCGCATTCGCCGACGGCTCGCGCGCCCCGCTACAGGACACATTCGTGAACAGCAATGACCGTAACACGGCCTCTGGCGGCAACGCCGGCATCGTCATAGGCAATGGGCGCGAAGGGTGCATGATGTTCGATGTTTCGGGACTTGCAAACATCACTGCCGCGCGAATCAGGTTCCGCGTCACACAGTGCGGCGCGACGGCGGGCGTTGTATGGCCGCTCTACTTCCGCGTCATGCGCAACGACCGCTGGAACGAGAACTCGCTGACATGGAACTCTCTCCCGGACGAGTTCCGCATCGGACCGTCGCCCGTCCTCGCCACCAACGACGTCTCCCTTGCCGGCTACATCGAGATTCCCGCCGGCTCCGCAGACACGTGGCAGGAGGTCGATGTCACGGAGGCCGTCAGGGCCGCCGCTCCGCGCGGACGCCTCGCACTCCACATCTACACTCCGTGGGACGGCAACAGCGGCGACACGACGCCGCTGGCGTTCCCCTCCTCCAACTACACGGACGACGAGTCCCTGCGCCCGACGCTTGTGTTCGAGGGTGCGGCCGATGCCTCCGCCTCCACGCTTACGATTGTTGCATCGGCCGACACGCATGTCTCACGCTGGGCTGCCGACACGAATTACGGTTCCGCCAACGACGCCGCCATGGTTGACAAAGATGCGCGCGAAGCCTTCATCAAGTTCGACCTTTCAAATGTCAATGCGGATTCCGTCGATTCCGCAGTTTTCCTGCTCCACACCTATCCAACGACCTCTGGCGACCACGCCTACACTTCCAACGACGGCATCCAGTTTGAACTCACGGGAAAGACCGATTGGGATGAAATGGCAATGACATGGAACAATGCCCAGACGCAGACCGGCACCGCCGTCGGCCGCTCCTGGGAAGCGGAAACGCCATCAAACGCCGTTCGCGGACCATCGTCCGCAGCCGACAAAACCTACACCGTCGATCTCACCAAGCTCGTCAACCAGGTCCTCGCCGCCGGAGGGGATACGCTCTCGCTCCACATCTGGCGGAATCCTTCAGACAGCAAGCGCTATTTCTTCATCTGTCCCCGCGAATACGCCGTCGAGGCGCTACGCCCGCGCCTTCTCATCACACCAAAGGTTGACGCCGCGCTTGCGACGCGCACTCCCGAGCAAGAGACATTTGTCGGCAACGGAAGCGCGGCTGACAAGGCCTATTTCCCGTGGATGTTGAATGAACGCAATCCCCCCTGGGATTATCTGCAAGTTGGATGTTCCGGGACAGCGGTGCAATACGGCCTGATGCTCTTCGACCCGGCGGGACTGGAGGACGCCTCCTTCGTGCGCTTCCGCGTCAAGTCGAAAAACACGATCGCGGCCAGCGCGGGCGTACTGCGCGTGTCAGCGTGGACGACAGACCGCTGGAACGCCACGAACCTCACCTGGAACACGACGGGGCCGTGGTTCCCGCAACCGGCGTCCGTGGTGGACGGCACGGCGCTTGACGGGGAGGTCGCGTCCGTGAAGCTCACTCAGTCCAAAGGCGGCGGCACGTATTTCGAGGTCGATGTGACGGCTGCCGCCCGCGCCGCGGCCGCCGCCGGGCGGATGCTGACGCTGGGTCTCTTCAGCAACGTCAACTGGCCGGAAATCTACAAAGGGCAAAGCGGTTCCCCCGCCATGCTGCTCTTCCCCGATCCCGATGCAAAATTCGGCGCGCGCGTCACGGCCTCGCTAGACGAAAGCGGCGCGACGCCCGCCCTCCGCCTCGCGTGGTCGCCGCTGCCATCGGGCAATGGCGAATACGCGGTCGAGCGCCAGAACGGCGACGGCTCCTGGAAGGCGGTCGCATCGGCCCTTTCGGAGGCGACCTGCCTTGATGCAACTGCCGAGCCAGGTGTCGCACACACCTATCGCATCACAGGCTACGACGCTGCCGACGGCTCCTCTTCCGCTGTCGAGGCTGCCGTCATGTTTGAAGCGAAAAAGACGGTCTTCGCCTGCGCCGACACATACGTGCAGAACGGCGGCAACGCCAATTCAAAGTTCGGCACGGCGGCGACGCTCATCCACAAGTACGACTATGGCGAAAATGGCGGAGGCGTCCGCGAGGCGCTTTACCGTTTCAACCTCGCGGAGACGCCGGTCAACTTCACGTCGGCGACTCTGAAGCTGTATCCCACGGGCAACGCCGGCGGCGTCAGCGCGGGCGCGCATTTCGACCTCTTCAAATATCCCGACTTCGAGTGGTCGGACGCGAACGCCCCGGCCTGGAACGGCGTGTTCGGGAACGGCTGGGCGACGCCCCAAGCCTACAGCAACCACCCCGACGGGATTCGTTCCACCGAGACGCCCCTCGGCGTTTACCAGTACGACGATTCCGGCGACATCACGGCCGACACGCCGGTCTGTTTTGACGTGGCGGACGCCATCCGGGCGGCAAAGGCCGCCGGCGACTCGCACATCACGCTGCACACCTCGTCCTACAGCAGCTCGGGCAACTGGAACTTCGGCATCATTTCGCGCGAACGCTCCCAGGGCGTCTCTTGCGCAGCGCAAATCGAGTTCACTCTCAAGAACTGGGTGTCGAACCCCTTCGTGATAGTCCTCTACTAATGATGGTATAATGGTCGCCAGTCCATATTTATCATGACAGTCAAGTTCACAGCCATGCTAACCTTATCCGCAATGGCCGCCGCCGCAGGCGCGACCGACTGGCCCACTATCAACGCAGCCGCGCGTGAACAGGCGAAAACTCCCATCCGCGCAGGCGAACCAGGCATCCGCCCCTTTTGGAACGCATATTCCAAGGCATTCATCCACCCGCCGGCCTTCGACTTCAAGGAGATTCCCGGCGCGGGGGAATACAGGTTCACAATCGAAGGCAATCAAGAGCAGTCGAATGCCGACGAGTCGGCTCGCTCGGAGAACTCGCCCCACCTGACGCACTCATGGCTTGCGCCGCATCCCTGGCTGCCGCTCGACGCGGCGGCCTGGGATTCGCTTGCCCCCGGCTACTACACGCTCCGCGTCGAGGCGCTCGGCGCGGACGGGGCCCCGCTAGCCGCACCGGCATCCGAGCGGCGCTTCTACCGCGCCGCCGTCTTCCACGGCCCCTACCCCGCCGCGCCGCTTGACTACCGCAAGGCAGCCGGCAAGGTCTATGCGGCGGTATTCAACATGCCGCAGGTCCAGGGCTGGCGCACCTCCGACGATCCCCCGCAGGGCTACGACCTCTACTGCTACCCGGCGAAGATACTCAGCTCCATGATCCGCGCGCTCTGCCGCCATGCGGCGGCGGAGCCGAAGGACGCGCCAGACGCGCTCGCCATCGCCCGCAAGATGGCCGACTGGCTCATCGCGCACAGCCAGCCGCCGGACGCGCCGCTCGCCCACTTCCCGCCGACCTACTGGGGCGACCGCCGCGACATAGCGGTGAAGTACGCGGGGCAGAACATGCTAGGCTACCCCGCCCACGCGGCGCTCGCCTACTTCGACCTCGCCGCCGCCCTGGATTGCGCCCCAGGCATCCTGCCGCAAGGGCGAGCGCAAAGCGCCGCACTTGCGGGCCGCTACCGCGAAGCCGCGCTGGACATCGCGCGCACTTACGTGCGCCTTCAGGGCGAGGACGGCACCTGGCCGCTGAAGGTCCTTGAAAAGGACGGTTCGCCGGTCCGCGCCAACCGCCTCGTGCCCAGCCGCTACCTCCTCGGGATGTTCGACCGCGCCATTGAGGCGACAGGCGACGCCTCGTTCGTGGCGGCCCGCGACCGCGCCTTCGCATTTGTCCTTGACGGCCCGGCGACCACGTGGAACTGGGACGGGCAGTTCGAGGACATGGACCCAATGCCGCCCTACCAGGACCTCCAGAAGGGCGTAGCCGTAGATACGGCGCTTCGCCTCTTCGAGCTTGGCCGCAATGCCGAAGCCTGCGAAATGGTCGATTGGTGCGAGGACCAGTTCACAGTGTGGGGCGATCCCATCCACAACATGGACTGGCAGCACTGGAAGATGCCGACCGCGCTGGAGCAATACGACTACTACACGCCAATCGACGCCTCGATGGGCGACATGGTCCGCGCCTTTTCGGCGGCATACAAGGCAACCGGCGACGCTCTCTACCGCGAGAAGGCGAAGGCGCTTGCCGACAACCTCGTCCGCAACCAGCGGGCCGACGGCACGATTCCGACCTACTTCGACTCGCGCGGCGGCAGTGACTGGGTGAACTGCATGGTTTACTCCGCCTCGTGTCTGGAACTGGCGGCGGACATGGAGAGTCCATCGGCTGACGAATGAAACCGTTCATTCCGCATCAGTCATTCCGCATTGTGCGGCCTGCATTGTCCATTCTATTGGCGGCGGTCACATCCGCCGCCAGCACCGCCGGCTTCTGGCATGTCGAGAAGATCGACGGGCGAGACTGGGCCGTCGCCCCGGACGGGCAGCCAGCGGTGCTGGCGGGCGTAGATTGGGTCTGGCCCGCCGGCTTCCACTGCGAGGCGCTGGGCTACTCGCCCTACGGGCGCTTCGTCGAGACCAACTACCCCTCCCGCAAGGCGTGGGCCGACGAGACGGCCACGCGCCTCCACACATGGGGATTCAACTTCCTCGGCTCCGGCTGCGACGACGCCCTCCTCGCCCCGCGCGGCTTCGCCCACACGGCCATGCTCAACGTGGGCTACAGCCTCGCCCACGACAAGGACAAGGAGAAGGCCATCTCCCCCGGCCTCAACCGCCCCGGCACCGCCTTCCCCAATGTCTTCCATCCAGACTTCGAGGCCGCATGGGACCGCGCCGCCGCCCACGCAGCGGAGAAATACCGCGACGACCCAAACCTCCTCGGCTACTACCTGGACAACGAACTCTCCTGGGGCGGCGTATCCCGAAACCGCGACGAAGGGATGTTCGACGCCGTCGCGGCCTTGCCGGAAGAGCACAGCGCCAGAAAGGCACTCGAGCAGTGGCTGGCTGGCAAGGAAGTCTCACACAGAGACACAGAGACACAGAGTCTTGGAAAAGACACAACATTGCTCACGCCTAACGGCGTTCGCGAAGGAGTGAGCCGCGTTAGTGGCGAACAAATCCGTGCGTTAAACAAAAACCTCTGTGGCTCTGTGGCTCTGTGTGACATTACCTCAGTAACCCACGAAACCAAGGTTGGCTTTCTGAGCCTGGTCGCCGAGCGCTACTTCTCCGTGGCCGCCGAGGCCTTGCGGCGTCACGACCCCAACCACATGGTGCTAGGCTGCCGCTTCGCAGGCCTTGGCGCGCACGAGGCCGTGCTGAAGGCCGCCGCGCGCCACTGCGACATCGTAACCTTCAACTACTACCCCTGGGCCGACCTCGACCAAGGCGTCGTCTTCAACCGCAAGGACGGCCGCCCCATGGCCGATGTCCTCCGCGACTTCCACGACAAGGTCGGCGCACCGCTCCTCATCACCGAGTGGAGCTTCTCCGCCCTCGACACCGGACGCCCCTGCTCCGACGGCGCGGGACAGCGCTTCCGCACCCAGGCGGAGCGCGTCGAGGCGGCCGAACTCTTCGCCAGGACGCTCCTCTCCCTGCCCTTCATGGTGGGTCACGCCTGGTTCATGTGGGTTGACCAGCCCGCCCTCGGCTTCAACAAGTATTTCCACGAGGACTGCAACTACGGTCTCGTAAGCGAGGAAGGCGTCCCATACCCCGCCCTCACGGAAATGTTCACTCGGCTGCACCGCGACGCGGCGCGCCTCCGGACAGAGCCAGGAAGTGGTAAGCAACGAGTGAGGAGCGGCGTGGGAACAACAAGCGGACAGCAAAAAAGCGAGCGCGAGAAGTTCTTTGCGGCCGCCCGTAAGAGTGTTGCCGCCGGGGCGCCGTCCCCGGCGGACGCGGTCGCCTTCACATGCGAAGGCGACCGCTGGTCGCTCACCAACGCCGCCGGAATCCGCCTCTCCGGGCGCATAGGCTCGTCGTCGATGGTTGACGAGCTAATACGCGACGGGCGCCTTTACGGGAGCCTCAACGCCCGCGTCATGACTACGGCGCCATCCTGGCCGCCAGTGACGCGCCTCGTCTCGGCAAAAGGCGCCACCGACCCAGCGACCGGCTGCGCCTCAGTCACCCTCATTGGTGAAAAGAACGCATCAGGAGCCTCTTTCGCCATCGCAATCCGCCTCACCCTCGCGCCGGACAACCCGGACATCCTCGCCGAAATCCTATCTGTGAAAAACACCGGCGGCGAGCCGCTCAGCGTGCAGAAGCTTTTCCTCTGCCCCATCGCCGGAGGCAACGCGCCGCCAGTGCGCGTTCCAATGCCTGTGAACGTGTGGAAGGGCTGGAACGAGTCGCACTGGCGGCTGGCTGATGGCGCGCGCTACGGGGCTGTCTCGCACGACGAGAGCGCCGACGGCTTCAACCTCTGGACGGAGGCCGACGGCTCCCAGCACGCAGACATTCCATTCAGGCCCAGGACGGCGCCGGTCACCATTGCACCGGGCGAGGCGCTGAACGCGCCCCGCCCCATGGGCGCACGCATTCTTCTCACCCCGCCGTAAGGGCTAGAAGGAGACAAGGATCTCCCACCGGAAGTAGTAGGCCGTGCGGTCAGACGTGTAGTAGTCGCCGGGGTCGAAGAGTTCCACGCGGAAGTGTCCGGCCGTCTTGCCGCGCCCGCCTTCAAAGCCTGCGAAGATCGGGAAGCTGAACTGCGCCATGTAGAGGTCGCCGCGGTCGCGGCCGCCGCCGGCGCCGTTGCGCTCGTCGGCGCGCATCGTTCCGGCGGTGAGGTCGAGGGCGCAGCCCGTTTCGCTGCGAAGCCCTGCGGAGAGGTGCGGGTAGATGAGGTTGTTCCAGTTGGCGGCGCCCTCTGTGTCGAAGCAGTAAACCACGAGTTCGCTCAGGAAGGGATACCTGGAGAAGATCGGGTTGAAGGCCTCGTTGCGCTTGGAGTCGGGATCGTCGCCTGAGAGGTATCCGACGTTCGCGCCGATGTATGGCGTAAGGGTCGTGCCCTTGGCAGTGTATTTAATGGATGCGAAGGCGAGGGCGGCGTCGATGCCGTTGTCGGAGGCCGGGTCGAACTGGCGCGCGTATTCGAGTTCGCCGGTGAGGCGATCGGTGAACTTCGGACGGACGATGGCGCCGACGGTGTGGATGTCGGCGTTCGGGACATTCTCGCCTGCGGCGTTGCGGGCGCTCGTCTCGTGCTTCCAGATGTAGTAGAGCGAGCCGGGGAGGGAGCCGTCCAGCAGCGCGCCGTTGAGGAAGACTGCGGCGGCGGCCTCGTCGCGCCCGTCCACCGCCGGCGAGTAGCCGCGCAGCTTGCGGTGCTCATGGCCGATGGCGAGGTCGTCCTCGTCGCGGTTGTAGATGGCGAAGGCGTCGGCCGAGAAGGCGCCGTCGAAGGGCTGGTGGATGAAGACGCCGTCGAAGAAGGTCGTGCGCGAGGCGTCGAGCGGCGTGCCCTCCAGGACGAGGCGGCCAGAGCCGAGGATTATGTCCTGGCGGCCGAGGACGAGGCGCGAGCCCTCGCCGGTGATGCCGCGCAGTTCAAGGTTGGCGTTGTCGAGCGAGAGCTCGTCAGGCCACGAGAAGGCGTCGGCGCCGTCGGTGGTGTTATAGACCATGTTCACGAGGCGCAGGTTGACGGTTGCGTTGTCCGCGATGTCGAGCGCCGCGCCGAGGCGCGTGCGGTAGCGGAAGGAATTGTTGTAGCCGCCGCGGGTGATGTTCGGCTCGGCGGTGGGGATCGGGATGAAATTCCATTTTTCCTGGCGGGCCCTGAAGTCTCCGTAAATGCGGAGGGGGAGTCCATGCGCGGCGGAGGCGTCCTGGACTGCGGCGGGAGCGGGGGCGCCCTCTTCCGCCAGCGAGGCCGTGGCGGCCAGCAATATGGCGGCTGCGGCGAGTGTCATCTTGTTCATTTTGGTCTTGCCTTTCCTTCTTGGGGGTGCGTCCGGCAATGGCGCCGGACGCGTCGCGCTGTTGCTATACATAGAAACGAACGACACATCCATGATACCAAAAAAAGGGAAAAGCGCAAGTAAAAATTTTCCCCTCAAAAAAATTTTACTTGCGAGTTGCGTGGAAATAGTGTAGCATTGAATAAATTTGAATTTCCTACTTAACAAATTAACGAGGTAACGAAGTCATGGGTAAAGTCCTACGAGTCCTGGTTGTTCTGATTGCTCTTCTCGGCCTGGCCGCGCTGTTCTTCGCATCGAAGAACTACAGCAAACGCGAGGCGCTGGCTGGACGGGCGCATGCGCTGGAGGAGGCCGTGATACGCCTTGCCGGCACACTTGAGGCGGAAGACCTGCCTGACGAGCAGGCGCCGTCGTATCCCGAGCGCGACATCTCGCCGGTTACGAGCCGCGACCTGGCGACGCCTGAGCGCGCCGATTTCTGGAGCGGCTACAAGGCCAAGCTCGAGGGCCGCGGCGAACCGCCCCCGATGCTCTCCTACGGCTCGCAGGCGATGCGCCTCCAGCTCCGCCAGTATTTCAAGGTCGGGGCCGATGGCAAGTATGAGATCAACGCCCTGACCGGCAGCCCCTCCACCGAGGGCGCCGGCACGATGGACGAGCTTCTCAAGCGCGCCCAGGACAGGGCCAAGGCGCAGTACAACAATCTCCTCGCGACTCGCTCCGAGCTGTCGAGCGTCCGCGCCGAGCTCGTCTCGACGATTGAGGACCTCAACCGCCAGAAGCAGAGCGCCCGCGCCGACAAGCGCGCAATCGAGAGCCTCAACGGCGAGGTCATGCGCCTCGGCGGCGAGGTCCGCGACATCTCCTCAAAGCTCACCGCCGCCAACGGCAAGCTCACGGCCGCCCAGGCGCAGGTCGAGGAGCTCACCGACACCAACGCCACGCTCCAGGAGAACATCACCGAGCTCACGGCGCGCGTCGAGGAGCAGGAGCAGATCATCCGCGAGCTCAAGGGCGCCGGCGGCGGCCTCAAGGTCGCGCCGACATCTGACGCCCCCTTCCAGGAAGGCTCCCTCACCCCCGGCGACAAGGGCCGCATCGTCAGCAGCAACGAGGAGTGGAAGTATGCCGTCATCGAGTTCACGCCTGAGTTCGTCACCGAGCTCATCGGCGAGAACCGCGACAGGGCCCTTCCGGCCTGCGAGGTCATGGTGCGCCGCGCCGAAGGCGGATCGCCTGACGAGGCTTTCGTCACGCGCCTGAAGCTGCGCCAGATCCTCAAGGAGAAGAACCTCGTGATCGCCGACATCCTCACCGATTGGCAGCAGAAGCCGGTGAAGGTTGGCGACGTGGTCTTCAACTAAGACGGAGGCCAAGATGGCTAGCACCCAAGTTGAATTTGGGAAGACGGCCGCCGGGAAACCGGCGGCCGCTCTGCTTGCGCTGGCGCTTCTCGCGCTTGCCGCGCTCTCCGGCTGCGTCGCGAACGACGACAACGCCATGCCCTGGGCCGCCCCAGACCCCAACGAATCCAGCATCAACCTGCCCGGCGCATTCTCGCGCCCGTAATGAGGTTGAAAAGTTGAGAAGTTGAAAAGACGAAAGTTGAAAGTCGAACATGAACAAGTCTCTTGCCATTCCCGCCGTTGCCGCTCTCGCCCTCGTAGGCTGCCTTTCAGTTAAGACGCAGCACGAGGTGAAGCCCATTGAAATCAACATGAACATCAACCTCAAGCTCGACAAGCAGCTTGAGGAGATGGTCGCTGCGGAGGAGAAGCCCAGCATCAAGGACATGCTTGACAGCGGGAAGATCGGCATCGACAACAAGTCCATGCTCGTCCCGCGCGGCGCGCTTACCTCGGCGGAGTTCGAGTACGTCACAGAGGCCAACTCCAAGCGCAAGGAGCGCCTGACCGCCATGGCCAACGAGAACGGAAGCCCTTACGACGAGGTAGCCGCCGCCGCGGCCGCGAAGTTCGTCGACCGCCTGCCCGCCGGCTGCGGCGTCTGGTATCAGGCCGCCGACGGCAACTGGCTGCAGAAGTAGCGGCCTTGCGCCGCTACAAATTTCGCACCATGTCTATGACGATGGCGCCGACGGCGTCCAGCGTCGCGTCGGAGATTTTCTCAACCGTGTCCTCCGGCGTGTGCCAGTAGTCATTCTCGCCGGGCGCGGAGCCGTATTCGAAGTCGATTATGTCTATCGCCGGATAGCCCAGGTCCAGGAAGGGCTGGTGGTCGTCCAGCATGTCCGCGTAGTGGCGCTTCACGCGGTCGCGCAGGCCAAGGCGCGAGGCCGACTGATTCAGCGTCGCCATGAGGCGTCCGTCCACGTTAGAGGGGATTGTGAGCGACAGGTCGGCGTCGCCGACCATGTCGAGGAGTATCACCGCGTCGATGCGAGTGCGCGCCGCCTTCATCTGCGCCGCCAGGCGGCGGCTGCCGTGGAGGCCGTCGTGCGGCCCGTATTCCTCGGCGCACTCCTCGCCGTCGAGGAAGGCGAAGGAGATCGTGGGTCCGGGGCCGTCGGCGGGATTCTCCTTGAACCAGCGCGCAAGCGCCAGCAGGAGGCCCGTGGAGGAGCCGCCGTCATTGGCGCCAATGAAGTCGTCGGCGATTCCTGCCTTGGTGTCGTAGTGGGTAAGCAGAAGCACGTGCTTCCGCGTCGTTCCCGGAAGCGAGGCCATCACGTTGCGGAACACCACCTGGCCGTGCGGGGTCTCCTCGCTGAAGGCGTCGGTGACCGGAGTCAGCCCTGCGGCGTCGAGTTGCTCCGCAATCCAGGTGGCGGCCTCGGCCGCGCCGATTGAGCCGGAGTCACGCGGTCCCAGGGCGCAGAGGGCCGCCACCATATCCCCTGCCCCGAGCGCCGGGCGTTCGGGTTCGATGCGGGCGCACCCGGCAAGGGCGGCGACCGCTAGCAATAGGGGTATGGCGGCGGTCATGGAGCCAAGTAGGCTGCTGGCTTAGACGATTCCGCGCACGCGGCCCGTGGCGACATCGACGTCGATGTTGCGGAAGGCCGGCGTGGAGGTGGTGCCGGGCATCAGCTTGATGTCGCCGCAGACTGGGACGATCCACCCCGCGCCGCAGTAGCTCATGATGGCGCGAATCGGGAGGCGCCAGCCGCGCGGGCGACCGAGTAGCGCCGGGTCGTGCGAGAGCGAGTATTGCGTCTTCGCCATGCAGACGGGCAGAGCCGCCGTGGACTTGTCCGCCATGAGGGCGGCAAGCTGGGCCTTTGCCTCGTCGGAGTAATCGACGCCGTCGGCGCCATAGACCTCGCGCGCCACCTTCTCGATGCGGGCGTCCATTGGTTCGTCGTCGGCCGAGAGGAAGCGGAAGTCGCCCTTGTCCTCGCAGGCGTCGACGACGGCCTCGGCGAGTTCGCGTGCGCCCTCGCCGCCGCGCGCCCAGTGGTCGGAAATCGCGAAGCGTGCGCCAGCGGCCTCGGCGGCCTTGCGCACTTCGGCGATTTCGTCGGCGTGGTCGGCCGAGAAGGCGTTGAGGCAAACGACCGGGGAGACGCCGCTCTTGCGAATGATCCCGATGTGGGCCATGAGGTTCTCGCAGCCCTTCGCGATGAGTCCGGGGTTGTCCTCGGTGTATTCGGGAGGCAGGGCCATGCCTGGCTTGACGGCCGGGCCGCCGCCGTGCAGCTTGAGGGCGCGGATTGTCGCCACGAGGACGACCGCCGACGGGCGGAGCCCCGAAACGCGGCACTTGATGTTCCAGAACTTCTCGAAGCCGATGTCGGCGCCGAAGCCGCTCTCCGTGACGTGGTAGTCGGAGAGGCGGCAGCCGACGAGGTCGGCCACAACGCTGCTCTGGCCGACGGCCAGGTTGGCGAACGGCCCCGCGTGGACGAGCATCGGCTGCCCTTCGGCCGACTGCATGAGGTTGGGCTGGAGGGCGCGGGCCATCCAGGCCGTCATCGCGCCATCGACCTCGAGGTCGGCGGCGGTGACGGGGCGCCCGGACTTGTCAAAAGCCACGACGATGCGCGCCATGCGGGCGCGGAGGTCGGCGAGGTCGCGCGCCACCGCCAGGATGGCCATCACCTCGCTTGCGACGGAGATGTAGAAGCCGGACTCCATCTCGAAGCCGTCCATCTTGCCGCCGCGCCCGATGATGATGTTGCGGAGCGACTGGGCGCAGAAGTCCATCGCCCAGCGCATCTGGACGCGCGCCGGGTCGATGTCGAGGCGGCGCATCCGCGTCTTTGCGAGGCGGGCGTCGTCGTAGTTGCGCTCATGCTGCATGCGCGCCGTGAGGGCCACCATCGCCAGGTTGTTGGCGTTGGTGACGCAGTCGATGTCGCCCGTCAGCCCCAGCGAGAACGGGGCGAGCGGGAGGCACTGCGAGAGGCCGCCGCCGGCCGCCGAGCCCTTGAGGTTGAATGTCGGGCCGCTCGACGGCTGGCGGATCGCGCCGGAGACGCGCTTCCCAATAACCCCTAGCCCCTGCACAAGGCCAAGCGCCGTGGTGGTCTTCCCTTCGCCGAATGGCGTGGGGTTGATGGCCGTCACGTCGATGTATTTGGCCTTGCACTCGCCTATGCGGGCGAAGAGGGGGACCGTATCCACCTTTGCCACGTAGTCGCCCATCGGGATTGCCTCGCTTCCCTGGAGGCCGAATTCCTCGGCGACCTGGCGAATGGGCTTTAGGTTTGGTTCAAGGGCTTCGGCGATCTGCCAGTCCTTCAGTTTGGTAGGGTCTAACATGGCAATGATAGGGAATGGGGAATGGGGAACGGGGAATAGGGAATAGGGAACGGGGAACGGGGAATGGGGAACGGGAACTAGGGGATGGGGGGTTAGCGGATGACGCCGTCGATCTTGTATTCGGCGGCGATCTTGTCAACTGTGCCGTCGGCGAGCATTTCCACGTATGCGGCCCAGACTTCGACTGCGAGGGCGTCGTTGCCCTTCTTGAAGCCGATGCCGTAGGTTTCCTTCATGATGATCTCGTCGAGCATCTTGAAGGCGCCGGGCTTGTCGGCGATCTTCTGCTTGGCAACGCCGACGTCAAGGGCGACGGCATCGACTGCGCCGGTTTCAAGCTCCATGACGGCGTTGTTGTAGGTGGGCACGACCAGAATCTGCTTGAAGGTCTTGCCGAGGGCGCCGACTGCGGCGTTGTCCTCGTCCTGTCCCTGGAGGGCCTTCTGCACCGGGGTGTCCGTCTGCACTGCGACGTTCTTGCCGGCGAGGTCGGCGAGCTTGGAAATGGCGCTGTTGGCAGCGACGATCACGACCTGGCTGTTGTCAACGTATGCGGGCGTCCAGGTGTACTGTCCCTCGCGGCCCTGCTGGGTGAAGCCGTTCCAGATGCAGTCGATGGAGCCGGAGTCAAGTTCGGCGTCCTTGGCGTCCCAGTCGATCGGCTTGGCGACGAACGTCCATCCCTTGCGCTTGCAGACTTCGCGGGCGAGGTCGAGGTCGAAGCCCTTGTAGGTGTCGCCGTCCTTGTAGCCGTATGGAGGAAATTCGGCGTCAAAGCCCACGGTGAAGGTCTTTGCGGCCGGCTGCGGGGCTGCGGGGGCGCTCTCCTGCTTGGCCTTGCTGCATGCTGTGAAAGTCGCGGCAGCGAGAATCATTGCGGCGACGGTGGTCATTGTCTTCATTTGTTTTACCTTTCGGTTGGGGGTTATTGTTAATGGTGAACTGACAAAAAACGATTGCACTCCGCGAATCACGGGAAGGCGATGCTGCGCGCTGCGCGGCACCGCTCGGCGATGGCGTCCCAGCGGCCCGCCGCGAGGTCGTCCTTGGGGGCGAGCCAGCTGCCGCCGACGGCGGCGATGGCGGGGCATGCGAGCCACTCGGCTAGGTTCGCCTCGCTGACTCCGCCCGTGGCGAGGAACTTCACGCCCGTGTGGCGGTATGGCGCGTAGATGGCGGAGAGGAACTTCACGCCGCCCATCGGGCCGGCGGGGAAGAACTTCAGAAGGGTGAGGCCGGCGTCGAGGCCGCGCTCCACCTCGCTTGGCGTGGCGACGCCGGGGACAAATGGCAGGCCATGGCGCTGCGCGGCCGCGACGACTTTCGGGTTGAAGCCGGGGGCGACGGCGAACTTGGCGCCGGCGGCGATGGCGGCCTCAAGGCTCGCCTCACTCAGAACCGTGCCCGCGCCTACGAACATTTGCGGGCGTTCCTTGGCGATGGCCGCGATCCCGGCCGCGCCGGCGGCCGTCCTGAAGGTAACCTCGACGGAGTCGAAGCCGCCGGCGAGCAGGGCGTCCGCGAGCGGAACGGCCTGCTCCGGGCTGTCAAAAGAAACGAGCGGCACGATTTTCTTTGCCGCTATCCCATCCAGAATATTCATGATAGAAAATAATACCAAATGCCCTTGCGCTATGCAAGGAACGCGCGCACAATGGGCGTAATTTGGAGGTTTAGGCGGGCTTTTGCTAAAATCTTTCCAGCAGACAATGGCGGCAGTGGAAAAAACTTGAGCATGGCACCTTTTGTTTGCGGAGGACATATTCATGGCAAACAACGAAAACGGAATCTACGCCGGCGACAAAGCCTGGCGCGACTGGTTCGACATCTGCTCCGTGGCGGGCTGCCCCGACAAGGAGGCGGAAGCCCTGCGCAGGCAAATCACAGCAATGCTCTTCTTCCGCCTTGCCAGCCACGGCATTGGCCAGGACGCCGTTGGAGGCGAGGACCCCGTGGCATTCTTCGACTCCTATTTCCTGCTCAAGGGCTGCCGCGACAAGTCTAAGCCGCTTAAATCCTATTTCGCCCACCGCATCAAGGCCGAAGGCATCGCTATGAGGGATTTCGTATGCGGAACGCTCTTCGGCGCGGCGCAGGGGCGCGTCAGGGACATCGTGGTTGAGTGGATCGCCCTTCTCAAAGGATGGAAGCCTCGCACCGTCCGCGCCGACGACGGCCGCCGCCACTTCGTCTGGGAAAACGCCTCCGACGCCGACCTGACTACGCTCGAAGCGCCGGAGCAGATTGACCCCGCAACGCTTTTGGATGTCTCGCCCCTCCGCGCCGAACTCCGCCGCGCGCTCGGCGCGGTCGCCGGGAAAATTTCTGTGGAAAAACAAAAGGTCGCGCTCCTTTTGTATGTGACGGCCCAAGACGTGCCGGTGACGAATCCGGCAGTCCTAAATGGGCTGCAAACGGCAAAATCGCGCGCATACGTCCTTCGGGACAAGGCCATCGCGGCGCTGAGGAAGGAACTTGCCCAGTCGGGCTGGATTGAAAACCCGCTAACAGGAAGAATCCTCCTCGAAGTCTGCGAAGCCGAAATGCCGGCGGACGTTCGCGAAAAGCTCGAAAGGAGCGAGTAAAATGGAAAAGACTAGGCAAATATTCGAAAAGGAATGGGCAATCCACCGCGAGGGCGGCGCATGGACGTCATTCACCGCCGACGCGGGCAAGGCAAGGGCAAATGGCGACTTCGACGCAGACCCCAAGGAAGGCGAAATCCGCATCTTCGCGGACATGAGGCGCCCCTTCGTGGCGCTGCTCGCCGAAAAGCGCGGCGCAACAGGCTGGCTGATTGTCCCGGTGTCGCCATTCACGGTACCGGCTTCGGCCCGCGAAATACTCGTCGGCGAGCGCGTCTTCCAGCTATGGAACGCCTGCACGGCGGCGAAGGGCTTCGTGGAGCGCAGCTGGCGCGTCGATGCGCTCGACGCCGCCGACGTGGCCGAACTCAAGGAGGCCGTCAAGGAGGCGAATCCGGGCCGCATCACAGCCGGCGACGGCGTCGTTGCCGAATACGAGCGCGAATATCTGGTTGCCGGCGGCAGCTTCGAGCCTGTGCTTGCGGAAAAGCCGCGCGACGCTCGTCCTCGGCCGCTCTGGATCCGCATTGTGCGACTCTCCAGCCTGGCAGCCGTCCTGGCGATTGGCTTCGGCGTCATCTATTTCGGCGCCAACAACTTTGGCGCAAGGCGCGTCAAGACAGCCACCGAGATATATTACGATGATAATCTCCTGTTAGACGAGGTTTGCTACTCCGCACCGTCCGAGCCTTCCGCGCCAGTTGAGCAAGCCGAGGCTGTCCCGCAAGCCGCGCCGGTTCCGCAAGCCGCGCCGGTTCCGCAATATGCACCGGTTCCACGCCAAGAGCTATTGGCCAAGGTCGCGGGGGCAGAGAAGTCTGTCGCGGCGATGAAGCCGCTCCACAAGCTAAATAGTGCGTCAAGCGATGGGGAAGCAAATTTAAGGGTTGCACAGTACATTCACATAGGACAAGATCAGGGTGCGCCGGTCCCAGCAGCCGCAGCCATCCCCATGGCCGACTTCGACATGGCGCCGTCCTCCTTCGAGCGCTATGCAGAGTTCAACGAGAACGAGTTCCAGGATGCGAAGTCCAACCCGCTCTCGACCTTCTCCCTGGACGTCGATACCACAAGCTACGCGCTGATGCGTCGCGAAATCGTCGAATACAAGCGGCTCCCCGTCCCGCACATGGTGCGGCTTGAGGAGTTCGTCAACTACTTCCGCTACGACTATGCGGAGCCGAAGGACGGCGACCCGATAGCCGTCGATTGCGAGATGGCCCCCTGCCCCTGGAACAAGAATCACCGGCTGGCGCGGATCGCGCTTCAGGCCAAACGCGTAGAGAAGGACAAAATCCCGCCCTGCAACCTGACCTTCCTCATCGACGTCTCCGGCTCGATGGAATGGAACGGCGGTATGGCCATGGTGAAGAAGGGGCTATCGCTGCTCGTTGATGAACTGCGCGACGAAGACAGCGTGGCGATCGTCACCTACGCCAACGGCACCTCGGTGCGCCTGCCCTCCACGCCTGGCTCGAAGAAGAGGAAAATCCTCGGCGTAATCGACTCACTCATGGCCGGCGGCGCCACTGCCGGCGGCGCGGGCATCCAGCTCGCCTACGACGAGGCGAAGAAGAACTTCGACAAGGCGCGCAACAACCGCGTCATCCTCATCACGGACGGCGACTTCAACATCGGAATCTCCAGCCCCAAGGAGCTGGAGGACTTCATCGCGGCCAAGCGCGACTCCGGCGTCTTCCTGACTGTCCTGGGCGTCGGCGATGGCAACTACAACGACGCCATGATGAAGAAGCTCGCCAACGCTGGCAACGGCAACTACGCCTACATCGACTCCGTGCTCGAGGCGAAGAAGATCATGATGGACGAATTCGGCGGCACGCTCCAGACCGTCGCCAAGGACGTGAAGCTCCAAATCGAGTTCAACCCGGCCCAGGTCGCGGGGTACCGCCTGCTCGGCTATGAAAACCGCAGGCTCGAGAACAAGGACTTCAACGACGACAGGAAGGACGCCGGCGAAATCGGTTCCGGCCACACCATGACGGCCTTCTACGAAATCGTTCCGTCTGGAAGCGGCGAGGCGGTCGCGGATGTCGATCCGCTGAAATACCAGAAGCAGGAGAACGTGGGCAGCGACGAGGCTTTCACCGTGAAGCTGCGCTGGAAGGAGCCCGACGGCGACAAGAGCCTTCTCCGCGAGATCCCTTGCACTGAGGCGGCAATCACGCGCAAGGAGGCGACGGAGGACTTCCGCTTCGCCTCTGCGGTGGCGGAGTTCGCGCTCATCCTCGAGCGCTCGAAGTTCAAGGGCGACGCCAGCTTCAAGAGCGTGCTTGAGCGCGCCCGCGCCGCAAAGGGCAAGGACGCCGAAGGCTACCGCGCGGAGTTCATCCGCATCGTCGAGGCCGCCGAGCTGTATTCTGATAAATAGCGGCACATGCTATAATAGCTGCGTCATGACTGGGACATTTACAGCTTGGCCGGCATTGCGGGAGCGGCTTTCAAAGTCGCGATTCAGGTCGCGGTTCCGCCTATCAAAGGCGGACCGCGCCTATATTGCCCGTGTCGGCTGGGATGCAATCGCCGCGCACTCCCGGAAGATTGTCTGCGAACGCCTCGCGCCTGCCGAGCCTCGCAACGACGGCCGCCAGACGCCTATGCGCGGCCACCCCGTGTTCATCGCGCAGCACGCGACGGCCACCTGCTGTCGCGGCTGCCTCGCCAAGTGGCACGCCATCCCCGCCGGGCGGGCGCTGTCGGCCGAGGAGGTGGAGTTCGTGGTGTCCGTCCACCTCGCATGGCTGCGCGAAGCCGCCGGCGACCTCACATCCTTCCCCACCCAGGAAACCCTAGGCCTGTGAATGAAAAATTTTACCGCGAAATTGAGTGATTGAGTCAAAGTAGATTTTTCTATATTCCAGGGATGGATTGTGGTATAATGGTTGCCATGAAAAACAAGGATGTTGAAACGATTGACGGGTTCTCGGTCGGCGAGTCCATCCGCATGTGGCGGAAGTCGAGGGGGCTGCTCCAAAAGCAGCTGGCGGCTGCCGCGGGGATGGAGGTGGCGCAGGTGTGGGCCATCGAGAGCAACCGCAACAGTCCGTCGGTACGCACCCTTTCGCGCCTCGCGTCGGCGCTTCGCATTTCCACGATTGAACTGCTGTCGCCACCGCCCCTGGAAGGCGCCGCGCCGGTGGCGGGGCCTGGAAGGGACCTCCCCGCGCATATTGAAAAACTCGACGCCATCCCGATAATGCGCCCCGACGACAAGGCCAAGCACCCCCCGAAGCGGGAAATGGAGAGGATGGAGAAGGCAATCGTGGCGGCTGCCAATGCCGAGGCCGGGCAACAGGCCGACTTACCGACCATCCTTCCCCTCACCTTCCCCATCATCGTCAGCGAGGGAGGCGCGGAACAGCTCGCGCATTTCCTCCGCGCATACCTCGACGTCGGCTCGGCAATCATCCACGATGTGTTCATCCTCTTCGAGTGCCACGGCATCAGGATTCTCGCCAACGACCGGCTTCCCAGGGATATCCCCGCCATCACCTTCTATTCACGCCTGAGGCGCGACTACACAATCTTCCTCTCATCGGCGCTGGACAAGTTCGAGCACCGCAGGCAGTTCATCTTCCTCACGGAAATCGGACGCGCCTTCCTCTTCGCCGCGCACAATTTCGACCCGGTCGATGACTCGGAGAAGAGCACTCGGTTCGCGCAGCACTTCGCGGCTACATTCCTCATGCCGGCATCGGCGGTGAGGACGGCTGTTTACAGCCTGCGGGTCAAGCCTGACGACTGGACATTTGAACTGCTGCTGCGGCTCAAGGAGCGATTTGGCGTGTCGGCGCAGGCCTTCAACACAAGGCTGAGGGAGCTTGGGCTGATCACCATCGCGAAAAGCGACGAATACAAAGCGAGAATAATGTCGCACTACGGGGCTGACTTTGACGAGCCGATGCCGGACGGTTCCATCCCGCAAAACCGCGCTGGCGACCTGCTCTCCCTGAGCCGTCAGTGAGTGGCGGAAGGCTCGCGCAGAAGCCAGGCGAAAATGTTGCGGAGAAGCCGGGCGTTCCCGGCCTCGCCAATGCGATAGGGCTGGAAGGCCATGGGGTCGGCCATGACGGCGACGCGGCCGCGTCCGATGTTCCCGGCGGCGAGGACGGGCGCGCCGGGCTTCGTGGAGGTCTCCGGCAGCGAGACGACGGGCGCGAGCGGCGATCCGGCGTCCAGCGTGAGCGGCACGAGGGCGAAGAGCTGGACGCCGTCCACGCCCTCCGCGATGGGATGTGCTGCCAGGTTAGCTGTGCGGATCTGGCGCGGGTCGCCAAAGCCATGCGATGTTTCGTCACGCGCGATGCTGCCACGCGGGATCTCCACGCCCCACGCCTCCTTGCCCAGCAGCGAGAAAGTCGCGTTGGCGCAGGGGGAGCGTCCGGCGTAGATGTCGCCAAAGAGCGAGCCGCCTCGCTCAACGTATTCCTTGAGCATAGCCCGGAATTCCGGCTTTTTGAAGAGCGGCTCCCAGTAGCCGAGCGAATCGCCCTCCGTGACGACAACCGCCGCATATTTCGAGAGGAGCTCCGGCGTCCATTCGTTGGGCGGAACGGCGTCGGCCTCCGCGCCGAGTTGGCGCACGGTTTCGACAAGCTTCGGGAAAAGATAGACACCAGTGAGCGAGCTGTGCGCGGAAGAGTCGTCGTCGAGGGCGAAGAGGACGCGTTTCGCGCCGGGCGCAGGGCGGCCGAAGGTCATGAGGTCGCGGACACGCGCGATCTCCGCCTCCGTTTCCGGCGGGAGCGCGAGGTCGGGCGGCTGTTCCCCCGGCGCGAGAAGCATGCAGACGGCCACGCCCTGCGATCCTTCGAGTGTCGTGGCGAGGCGGCCGTCGGACATGCGGGAAAAATCGCCTTCAAGCGGCATCACGGTCCAGTTGCGGCATTCCTCCGGCAGCGCGATGCGGCAGGTCTGGTCGAGGCCGCCCCAGTTCTGGATATAGAGGATCTTGCGGCGCGCGTCGCCGGCAAGCAGTCGCTCGACGCATGGGAACTCGGCGGAGGGCGCGATTTCGACATCCAGTTCTGGCGGCGGAAGAAAAGGCGCGAGCCGTTCGGCGAGCGCCGCCATGCCTAGGCCCGTTTCCAGCACGACGATGCGCCCCCTGCCAGTGTCGCCGGAGGCGGCGAAGGCAGCCAGACCGCTGTCGCGGTAGCGGGAGAAGGTCTTGCCGAGGCTTCCGGGCGTGAGGATGAGCGTCCCGCCGCCGCGCACGTAGTCAATCGCGGCGGCTGCGGTTTCGTCGGCGACGCACCAGACGTCCGGCGCGACGACGACGGGGTAGTCGGCCGCGTCGCGCCGGAAGTGCTCCTCGCCCAGAACGTCGTAGCGGTGGCCGGTGAACTCCAGCGCGCCCGCCCAGTCCATAAGTTCGTGATGGCGGTTTTCCTGCGAGGCGGGGAGTCCAACGCCGGCCAGGTAGCCGTAGAGGAAGGCGACCCGCTCCTTCTTGAACCGCACGGCGGGCTGGACGACGGGCGCGGCCGCCTCCAGGCGCTTCGTGAGCGCCGCCTGCCAGAGGCGCAGTTTGTCGCCGCTCGTCCAGTGCCAGACGATGTCGGCGCTGAAGCCGCCCATGAGGTAGCTCCAGAACTGCGACTTGTACTGCTTCTCTCCGTAGGGGCCGGGCGCGCCGAGCGTCTCCTGCGTGAGGATGTGGCACCGGGGGTCGTCGCCAGGCGGGATTTTGTTCTCGCCGTCGTAGCGCAGTTCCAGCGTGTTCGTGCCGCCGATCTCCAGCTCGGCAGTGACATCGAACTGGAAAAGTCCTCCAACGCGGCCGAAGTAGCCGAGGTCCTTTCCGTTCAGGGTGGCGCCAAAGCCTACGGGGGCGCGCCCTGCGAGGTAGAAGCGCGCCGAGCCGTCGGCGCGGTCGGCCTCCAGCGAGGCGGGGACCGTGAAGTCGCACACGAGCCGGCCGCCGCCGTCCGAGCGGCGTTTGGCCGTGAATGTGCGTTCGCGGAACTTCGCGAGGTCGTTCGCGTCCATCGCGGCCTCCGATGGCGCGGCGGCGATGGTGTCGTGCACGATGTCCTCGGAGTTGATGATCGGCTTCTCCGTGTTGCAGCGGAAGTAGCGCGCCGTGAAGAGCGGCCAGCAGATCGCGTCGTGCAGGGTCTTGGACTCGAAGGGGCGCCCGCCGTAGTCGTAGGCGCGGAAGCCGGAGGAATGGACGTAGATGACGTCGGCCATCGCGTCCATCGCCACGGGGTCGTAGGCGCAGTAGTTGTCGCGCGCCGACTGGTGTCCCCTGATGTCGGACCCGAACAGGGCATCGGGGGCGAAGGCGCGCGCGTGCTCGAATTCGCGGCGCGTCACGGCCGTGGTGTCGGCCTGGACGTATTGCAGCCAGTCCCAGTAGAGTTCAGGCGTTTCGCGCCGTTCCCTCGCGCGCATCGCGGCGCGCTTGTTGCGGATGCCGCGGACGGTCGGCAGATTGGCCATCCATCCGGGTTTGGCGTAGTCCTGCGGCCCGGCGACGCAGTCGCCCGTGGTGTGCGGGAGCGTGACGTCGTTCCAAGAGGCGAAGGCTGTGCGCCAGACGGCGTTCGCCTCGTCGAGCGAGCCGTATTTGGCGCGCGCCCAGTCGCGGAAGCCGCGCCGTGCGCGTTCGTTGTGCGGGTCGGGGCCGGGTTCGCGGTTGAGCTCCGGCAGGAAGAATCCGGTTTTGCCGCCGTAGGCGAAAAGCGGATAGCGGCGCGCGTCGAGGACGGCGAGGCCAAGCGTCGTGCCAGGGTCTGCGCCCATGTAGTGGCCGTGGTCGTCGATGGACTCAAGAAGTGCGGGGTATTTCGATAGCAACGGGGGAAGCGTCACCATCTTCGCGGGATGGAATGCGCCCTCAGGCGCCTGCGTCAGGAAGCCGAGCCTGATTGCCTCGCGCACCCAGCTGAAGCAGGACTCGTCCAGGCGCGGCGCGAAGTGGATGCCGTCGGCGCTCTCGGATGCACGGACCGCGCACGAGTTGTGCGGGACACTGGCGAGGGTGGTGCCGTGGAGATTGGCGAGCCAGAGGCCGAGCGGGGTCGAATTGATGCCGCCGAGCGTTCCGTCGGAAATCCAGAAGAAGGGCCGGCCGTCGCGCAGCAGCAGCCCGTCGCGTGCCTCGTAGGTGAAAGGCGCGATAATCGGCACGGGCTCTACCACTGGGTCAATCGCCTGGCGATCGATGAAGACAGACGGCATTTCCGCCGCCTCCAAGGCGGCGGACGCGGTGCAGAGAAAGGCCAGGGCGACAGCGCCCCAGGCGCGCGGCTGTTTGACTTTGAATCTGGGGCGCTCCGTTCGTTCCATAGAGGCCTCTCAGAACGATAGGCGCAGGTAGCCCGACGGCGGCACCGCGACGCGCCGCAATCCGGCGGCGAGATCCCGCGCGCCATTGTCCGCGACGAGGTTTCCGAAGGTGTCAAATATCTCCGCCTTCACCGGCGTGGACGGCAACTCCAGGCAGAGGCTGTCCCGCCCGGTGGCGTTGACGACAATCACCGTCGGGAACGGCTTGCCGATGCGGCAGACGGCGTAGTCGGCATAGACTGCGAAGACGGCCTCGCCGTCGGTCGCGCCCTCCAGGACTGGATAGCCCATTCCGGCGCCGTGCGGGCGGAAGGACCTGTGCAGCAGCGCGTCTCTGTGCTCGCGCGAGAAGGCGATCCAGTGGCGGAGCATAGCGCGGTGGGGGGCCGGGATTTCTAGAAGCCGCACCGAATACTGGATGACGCTGAAAAGCACGGAGAGAATCTGAAGCGCTGCGGCCTCCGGCGTGGCGGAGGGGTGCCACAGCAGCATGTCCGAATGGACTGCGGAGGCGCCGGACGTGAGGCGGAGGTTCGCGGTGCGGACGCGGTTGGCGATAATGTCTCCGGCGCAGTCGCCCGCACGGAACATGTTGCCGTAGGCGCGGATCGCCGGCCCGATGTAGCTCTGTCGGAACTCGACGAGGATGTCCGGCCTTGTCGCGATGAGGCGGCGCTTGATGTCGGCGAGAAGCGCATTTACCGCATCAGGAAGCGAACGGATGTCGCGCCCTGCGAAGTCCTCCGCGATCGCGGGGTCCTCGCCGTCGAAGCGGAAGCGGTCGATGAAGTCCAACTTGAGGCCGTCGATATTCCAATCGCGGACGGCGCGCTCGTAGGTATCGGCGAGGAAGTCGCGCACTTCGCGGAAGCGCGGGTCGAGCGTCGAGCAGGAAAGCCTGTCGTCGTGAGAGAGGTACTTGCCCTTGAAGCGCTCGTAGTTGCGGCTCTTGTAGCCGACGAGCGGGACGGAGAACCACACGAGGTATTTCAGTTCCAGCGCATGGACGCGCGCGACATGCGCCGCCATGCCGTCGGGGAATTTCGCGCGCGAGACGTCCCAGTCGCCGCAGAAGGCGTAGCCGCCGGAATTGTCGTCCGTCTGCCAGCCGTCGTCGAGGATGATGGCGCGCATGCCGTCCTTCGCCGCCTCGGCGCATTCGGCCTCGATGACATCGGCATGGACATTCTGGTGAAAGGCGTACCAGGAGGAGTAAAGCGGCTCGAAGGCGGCCGGCGGCGGCTCGCACGGCGCGTAGCCGGGACGCGCCGAGAGCCAGGCGGATGCCTCGCGGATTGCTTCGTCGAAGGGACACGGCCGCGCGTCGAGGCGAATCTCAGCCTCGTAATGCGAAAGCGGCGCCTCGGGCGCGTTGAAGAAGCCGAGCGTGAAGTCGATTTCGTCGGTATGCTCGCTGATCGATGACTTCATGTCGAGGACGCGCGACGCCTCGGAACAGGCCACGGCGAGGCGGTTTTCGTCGCCGGGCGTCACGAGCGCCTTGACAGGCATGTTGCTGGCGATGCTGCTGCGCATCCGGCTGCGGCCGTCCCAGGGGACTGGGAGGAAGCCGCTTGCGGCGTTGGGGTGCCAGATTTGGGAGATGTCGCGCTGCGGCACGGAGAAGGCCAGTTCGAATTTCGGAGGGAAGGTCTCCGCAGGGGCGTCGAGTGTGACGCGGATGATTTCAGCCTCTCCGGGAAGCGTTTCCAGCGAGAAGCGCCAGTCGCCGGGTTCGGCGCAGGCGAGCGAGACGTCGCCGACAGCGGCGGTGCGGGTGGTGATGCGCATGCGATGGGGTTGAGAAGTTGAAAAGTTGAAAGGTTGAAAAGTCAGGAAGTTGAAAAGTTGGCCTATCTAAATGACAAGACCGTCGCGATGCCGGTGCGCACCTTGAGTACGCCATTTTCGTAGGCGACCGCCGCGCCCTTCAGCGGCGCACCGTTCACGCGGACGCCCCATGAGCCGAAGTTCGCGGCATCGACCACGGTGGTGAGATTGATCGGCACCGTGTAGGCGGCGCCCAGGTCGCCGGAGACGTTTGTGAGGTAGAGCGTCCCGTTCGCGGCGGGGCGGAACTTCGTGATGGTGGGGGTCTTGCCGTAGTAGTAGGCAGTATCGACCGTAAGGCCGCCAATGGAGAGGTCGGCATCAGGGATGGCCGAAAGGTTGAGTGTTAAAGAAGAGTACTGTGTATCGGATCTGACCTGGATCGAGCCGCTTCCGGACACCGAAAGTGGCCGCGTGAGCGGGTAGCCAGCCCAGAAGTAGAGAACGCCGTCTGTTACTTCCGTTCCCGCAACACGCTCCAGAATGTTGGTCGCCTGGTCGTTCCCGATCGACAATCTCGCGGCACCGGTTTTGAGAAGACGGATATTCGAACTCGCATTCGCCGCAAGGTTTGTGGTCATAATGTTCTGCAAGTCAGCGTTTGCGCAGACGTCCAGACCCAGCGTGGCGACGGACGCCGACGAGTTCGTTATGACATGCAACTTGCTGTAGCCAGTGTCTCCGCCGATGGTAATGGCGTTCACCGTGTTCGCCGTGCCGTTAAGGTCGATCACAACCGGCGCGTCGGCGCTCGTGCCTGTGCCGGAATACTCGCCGATGGCGATAATGACTTTGCCCTTCCCTTCTCCATGCGGCAGGACGTCGTCGGATGTCAGTTTCAGGCACATTCTTCCGGCCAGTTTGAAGTTGCCGGTGTTGCCCCAGACGATGCGTCCGCCCTCGTCCGCGCCAAGCGTGATCGTGCGGGTGGGCGCATAAGAGTGCTGCAGTAGCACGAAATCACCGTCGCCGGCTGTTTCGAGTGTTCCCGCTCCCTCGAAAAGCGAATAACGGGAGTAGGCGTAGGAGCGCAGTATGATCGGATTGCCGTCCACGCTCTGAAGGATTATCTTCGCGCCATCGGCAACTTGGAACTTCGTGGCGTCGTTATAGATCGAGCGGAGATCGCCACCTTCAAACAAGATACGTGCGGCGACATTGGCGTTCTGGTTGCT
>JAEEGL011213173.1_pt1 | contig 37222 bp, 30 predicted proteins | sample 9134231 | NCBI WGS metagenome assembly JAEEGL01 (sample SAMN16246548, study PRJNA631951) | gut metagenome | biome: gut microbiome; feature: rumen; material: fiber-attached | host: Bos | place: Iran: Karaj | collected 2018-10 | reverse complement strand
TATAAAATATGAAGCGCGAATTCCCTAGGGAATTATATTCCTTTCTTTTTTTCTTTTATTTATATGGGGACACATTCCCCATACCCTTTGGGAACTAATCAAAAGTTAATCAATAAGATTTTATTAAAAGTTAATCATAATTTATATTTTACTATATAGCGGTGTGCTTGACTAATTTGACTAAATAAAGTATAATAATAAAATGCGATTTAGTGTTTAAGCGTGGAGGTTTTACATATGCAGAAAATAACACTTGAAGAATTAGTTTCTTTCTTAAAGGAACAAGGATTTGTATTCCCTGGTTCTGAAATTTATGGCGGTTTAGCAAACGCTTGGGACTATGGTCCTTTAGGAGTTGAACTTAAAAATAATATTAAGCAGGCTTGGTGGAAAAAGTTCGTTAAGCAGAATAAGTTAAATGTTGGACTTGATGCTGCAATTCTTATGAATAAGGAAGTTTGGGTTGCATCAGGACATATTGGTTCATTCTCAGATCCACTAGTTGACTGTAAGAAGTGCCATTCTCGTTTTAGAGCTGATAAGTTAATTGAAGATTTCACTCATGGTGAAATCACAGGAGACGGTATGTCTAATGAAGAATTAACTCAGTACTTGAAGGATAATAATGTTGTTTGTCCTGTATGTGGAGCCTTAGATTATACAGATATTAGAAAATTCAATTTAATGTTTAAGACTTTCCAAGGTGTAGTAGAGGATGCTAAGAATGAAGTTTATCTACGTCCTGAAACTGCACAAGGTATATTTGTTAACTTTAAAAACATTCAAAGAACAACAAGAAGAAAGCTTCCATTTGGTGTAGGTCAAATTGGTAAGTCATTTAGAAATGAAATCACTCCAGGTAATTTCATTTTCCGTACAAGAGAATTCGAACAAATGGAGCTTGAATTCTTCTGTGTACCAGGAACTGAAATGGATTGGTTCAAGCATTGGAGAAAATATTGTTGGGATTTCTTAGTTTCTATTGGTGTTGATGAATCAAAGCTAAGATATAGAGATCATGAAGCAAAGGAATTATCATTCTATTCTAATGCTACAACAGATATCGAATTCGAATTCCCTTGGGGATTTGGTGAATTATGGGGTATTGCATCTCGTACATCATATGACTTAACTCAGCATCAAGAACATTCAGGAAAGGATTTAACATATTTAGATCCTGAAACTAATACAAGATATATTCCATATGTTGTAGAACCATCAGTTGGTGTTGAAAGAATGCTATTAACAGTTTTATTCAGTGCTTATGATGTTGAAAAGAATACTTCTGAGGATGGTAAGGTATCTGAAAGAACTGTATTACGTTTATCACCAGCTTTAGCACCATATAAGGCTGCTGTATTACCATTAATCAAAAAGAGCCATGGTGAAAAGGCAGAAGAAATTTTTGATGAATTCAATAGACATTTCTCAACAGTATATGATGAGACTGCAAACATTGGTAAGCGTTATAGAAGACAAGATGCAATTGGTACACCATATTGTATCTGTGTAGATGATAATACTATTGCAAACGGAACTGTAACTGTTCGTGACCGTGATACTATGGAGCAACAGACTTTATCAGTTGAAGATGCAATTAAGTTTATTGAATCTAAATTAGAATTCTAATTAAAAGATAATAAGGAAGGTGAATACCTTGGTTTCTTCCCAAGATGATGTAATTGAATCAACGGATATAGTTTCTTTGATATCTAAATATGTTCCTTTGGAAAAACAAGGTAAAGATTTTAAAGGTGTATGTCCTTTCCATAATGAAAAGACTCCATCCTTTATGGTCTCACCTGAGAAAAAAATATTTAAATGCTTTGGATGTGGTGCTTCAGGAAATGCGGTAGGCTTCCTAATGAAGTACCATAATATTCCATACCAAGAAGCTATTAAGGAATTATATCAATTCAATGGATTAGAATATAAAATTAGAACTAATTCTAAAACAGATCATTTAAAAAAGTATTATGAAATAATGTCTAAGGCAGTTGAATTCTATCAAAAGAATTTAGAATTCTCTGAAGATGGAAGACGTGCTAAAGATTATTTAATTAAACGTGGTCTTGATGAAAATCTTATAAAAGAGTTTAAAATTGGTTTAGCTCCTCAAATTGGAGATATTCTATATAGTGTATTAAAGAAATTAGGATTCATGGAGCTTGATATAGCTGATGTTGGACTAATTGATAAAAATGATAATGGATATTATGATATTTTCTCAAATAGAATAATGTTCCCTATATTTGATGAATATGATAATCCAGTAGCATTCTCTGGAAGAATATATAGAGATGAGGATAAAGCAAAAGGTCAACCTAAATATTTAAATTCACGTGAAACAGTGATATTTAAAAAGGGTGAAACAATCTTTAACCTTAATAAAGCTAAAATAGAAATAAATAGAAAAAAACGTATTGTATTACATGAAGGTCAGATGGATGTTTTAGCATCCTATAGAGCTGGTATTAAAGAAGCTGTTTGTACACTAGGTACTGCACTAACAAATGACCAAATTAAAATAATGGCTAAATATACTAATCATGCAATAATTTGTTATGATGGTGACTCTGCCGGTGTTCATGCATCTCTTCGTGCAATTGATATGTTTAAAAATAATGGATTTGTTGTTCATTTATGCCTATTACCAAAAGGTATGGACCCAGATGAATATATAAAGAATTATGGTCAAGATGGTTATCTAGATTATTTTGATAATAATATAATAGATCCATTACAATATAAGTTTGATACAGCATTTATAGGTAGAGACTTAAATGATTTAGAAGGCTTAAATGAAGTTAAAAATATAATATTTTCTAATGTATTAGGAGAATCTAGTGCAATTTTAAGAGAAGATTATATTAAAAAACTAGCTACTAAATTAGGTTCATCTTATGAAGCTGTAATGAAGGATTTTATTGCATTTGAACAGACACATGCAATAAATCAAGGCTATAACATTGTAAAACCAAGCAATGTTAAAAAAGAAGAATTTAGAGAAGATATCATACCACAAAATGTTAAACATAAAATATGGAAGGACATTTGTGAGCCAGATTTAATATTTCTTGGATTACAAGGTAAGGATATCGCTTTAAGAATAGATAAAGAAATTGGGAATTTTATGGATGGCTTTTCTCCAGCAGGACAAAAGCTATGGATGAAATTAGTAAATGAGTATTATGTTACATATGATGAATTCATTGAAGGATATTTTGTTAAGCTATTAAATTCTGAAGATGAGGGAAAATTATATTTAGATATTGGCGCATATAAAAGAAAAAATTGGACTGAAAACATGATGAATGATGAAGAAATAGAAAAGTGCGTTACCAAACTAATGATTGTCTCTATCAAAGGAAAGATGAGCCAAACAAGAGCTATGATGAATTCTGCAATTGATGCTAAACAAAAATTGTTATTAGCGCAAAGAATGCAATCTTACAAAAAGCAAGAACATTCACTTGAAACTAAGTTAAAGAAACGCAACTAGGAGGATTATTGCAATGGAAAAGCAAATTGATTTCAATGAAGTACTTAATCAGTTAATTGAAACTGGTAAGAAAAATGATAATGTCATCTACGAAAAGGACATTGCACAATATTATACAGATGATACTGATGAGTATGATAAGATTGAAGCTGAATTAGAAAAGAATGGTATTGACGTTATGCCATCTCAAGAAGAGGAAGAAGAAATTGATGACGGTCCTACAGCATTAGATGCTGTTGAAGAAGTAGATATTACTTCATACGACGTATTACCATCTTCAATTAAAGTTGATGATCCAGTAAGAATGTATCTTAAGGATATTGGTAAAGTTGCGTTATTATCATTAGATGATGAAACAAGATTTGCAAATCTTGTTGTTGAAGGTCGTGCTGCATTAGAAAAGAAATTAGCTATTGAAGCAGATTCTGAAAAGCAAGCAAATATTTCTGCTGAAGAATTCGAAGCATTAGAAAGCAAGATTGCTGCAGCTGAATTTGCAAAAGAAAAATTAATCAATGCTAACCTACGTTTAGTTGTTTCTATCGCAAAGAAATATATGAATAGAGGCTTACCATTCCTTGATTTAATTCAAGAAGGTAACATGGGTTTAATTAAGGCTGTTGATAAGTTTGATCCAGAAAGAGGATTTAAGTTCTCTACATATGCAACATGGTGGATCAGACAGGCTATTACAAGAGCTGTTGCTGACCAAGCAAGAACAATTCGTATCCCAGTTCATATGGTTGAAACAATTAATAAGCTTGTAAGAGTACAACGTCAATTAGTACAAGAATTATCAAGAGAAGCAACTCCAGAAGAGGTTGCTGAACGTATGGGTATTTCTGTTGAAAAGGTTCAACAAATTCAACGTATTGCATTAGAACCAATTTCACTTGAAAATCCAGTTGGTGAAGAAGAGGATTCTTGCTTAGGAGATTTCATTTCAGATCCACATGCACTAGATCCATATGAATATACTGAAAAGATTAAGCTTCGTAAGGAAATTGATGAGGTTTTAGGAACTTTAACAGATCGTGAACAAAAGGTTATTCGTTTAAGATTTGGTATTCCTAAGGAAGGCGATCCTGATTATGATGGAATTGAAGCAAGACCTCATACTCTTGAAGAAGTTGGTAAGGAATTTAATGTTACACGTGAACGTATCCGTCAGATTGAAGCAAAAGCCATTAGAAAGTTAAAGCATCCTTCTAAGTCAAAAAAATTAAAGGATTTTATTAATAACGACTAAAATGGATAGAATAGATTTAATTGCGAGCCTTGCGAAAGGCTCGAAATGCGTTGTAGACGTAGGATGTGATCATGCATATGCTTCAATTAGAGCTGTAAAATATTATGGCTGTGAGTCTGCAATCGCATGTGATATTAACGAAGGCCCATTAAAATCTGCGCAAGAAAGCATTATAGAAAATCATTTAGAAGATAAAATAAAAACTGTATTATCTGATGGATTGAAAGAAATTATTGATGAATTTGATACAGTTATTGTTGCTGGAATGGGTGGAAGCTTAATAAGAGATATCTTAAGAGAATCATATAATAAAATATATGGTAAAAAAATCATTGTTGAAGCTAATAAGGATTCTGATATCGTAAGAAAATATCTAACTGATAATGGATTTATGATTTCTAAGGAATATGCTATTACTGATAATGGTAAATATTATGAAATAATAGTATTTAAGAATGGTATATGTGATTATTCAGAAAAAGAAATCAAATATGGCCCAATGCTTTTAGCTAATAAGCCTGAAGCTTTTATTAAGCATTATGAGGCTTTAATTAATGTTTTATCAAAAGGATTATCAGAAATTAAAGATCCTATGAAAAAGAAGAATTTAGAAAGAAATATTAGTGAATTAAATGAAATTATTGGTATATCCTTTAATGAAAAGGAATATATTAATGGAACATCTAATTATTATAGAACTTTCTGGATTGATGATGAAACAAGACCAACAATAATTATTTCTGCAGGTGGTGGATACCAATATACATCCCCTAGAGAAGAAGAGCCTGTAATGAAGAAGTATCATGAAAAGGGTTATCATGTAGTTATAGTTAATTATAGAGAGACTAAAGATGAAGCTTATCCATTACCACAAAGCTATCTAGCATATGTTATTGGTCTTATTCAGGATGATTATCACGTTTCTAAACTGATTGGCTTAGGATTTAGTGCTGGTGGTCATTGTATGCTTGAGGTTAATTGTCATAATAAAGATTATAATATTAGAAGATGTGATTTATTAATGCTTGCATATCCTGTTGTTACAAGTGATGAAAGATATTCTCATAAAGGATCTTTTGAGCATATTTTATTTGAAAAATATGGTGATCCTAAATTAATGAATTATTTGTCACTAGAAACTCAAATTGACGATTCAATGCCTGATTTATTCTTATGGGGCACATTTACTGATTCATCAGTTAATGTAATGAATTCTTTATTATTATTAGAAGCATATAAAAAACATAATCTAAATGCTGAATATCATTTATTCCCATTAGGGCCTCATGGTCTTTCTGTTGCAAATATTGAATCAGCACAGGGAAATGAAGAAAAAATTATTCCATATGTAGAAGATTGGGTTTCATATTCTTTAAAGTGGTTAGAATATAAATTAAAATAAGGCTCCGGCCTTATTTTTTTTGAAAAACGCTTAAATAGAAATTGATTATATAAACTTTATTTTGATTGTGATATAATGTTTTTGCATATATAAGGAGGTACCAATATGGAAGGTAAAATACATTCATTTTTTGCAGGTGGTACAGTAGATGGACCTGGAATAAGATATGTTGTTTTCGTAAAGGGATGTCCTATGCGTTGCTTATATTGCCATAATCCAGATACTTGGACACAGGATAATGCTCAAATATTTACACCAAAGGAAGTATTTGATAGAGGTATTAAATATAAAGGCTATTTTGGTGATAATGGTGGTATTACTATTACAGGTGGAGAACCTATGCTACAAATGGAATTTGTTACAGAGGTATTTAAATTATTTAAGGAAGCTGGAATAAATACCGCATTAGATACATCAGGAATAATGTTTGATGAAAACAATCCTAGTATAATGGCAAAGGTTAATGAATTATTAAAATATACTGATTTAGTATTATTAGATATTAAGCATATTGATGATTATGAGCATAAAAAGCTTACTGGCCATTCTAATAAAAATGTTTTAGCATTTGCAAAATATTTATCAGATAATGGTAAGCATATGTGGATTAGACATGTATTAGTTCCTGGAATTACATTAAATGATGAATATTTAAAAAGAACTAAGGAATTTATTGATACATTAAAGACAGTTGATAAAATTGAGGTATTACCATATCATGATATGGCAAAGCCTAAATATGAGCAGTTAGGTGTTAAATATCCTTTAATGGATACACCTATCCCTACAAAAGAAGAAGTAAGACATGCAAAAATATTATTAGGAGTGATTAAGGATGCAGCTAAATAGTAAGAATTATAAAGAATATTTAAAAGGTATATCAGTTGTTGAAGTTTCTGGTGAATCTTGTGCAAACTGTTTAACATTAATGCCTATATTACATAAATTAGTATCAGAAAGAACAGATTGTAACCTACATCATATAGAAGCAGCACCTGATACAATGGAATTAATTGTTAAATATGAGGTTGAATCTGTACCACAGATTTTAATATTATATGATGATAAATTAGAAGAACGTTGTAGAGGATTTCAACCAGAAGAAATACTAGAAATCTGGTTAGATAAAAAGATTAGTGATATAAAGAAAAAATATAATTTATCTTAATTTTTATAGAAAATTCATAAAAGAGGTAGTTTTTGATTTAAAATTAGAAACTACCTCTTTTATTTTGATAAATAATAATTAATTGTACAAAAACACGAAATTTTATTCACTAAAAACAAATAATAATAAAATAATTATGTGATTTTTACAAGAAAAAAACTATAAAATTTATGAAAACGTTATTGTTGAGAATTATTCTCATTAATTAAATAAAATATATTGAATATCAAATTTATTTGATATATAATGTTTTTGGCAATGAGGAAAATGTCTCATTGATATAGAAAGAAAGAGGTATTTTTATGTACAAAGGATGGGAAGGATTCGTTCCTGGAAAGTGGAGTAACGACGAAATCGACGTACGTGACTTCATTCAAAGAAATTATACTCCTTATGAAGGAGATGCTAGCTTCTTAGCTGGTCCAACTGCTGCTACTAAAGAACTTTGGAGAGAAGTTTCAGAGTTAATGAAGGAAGAGCATGCAAAGGGTGGAGTTTTAGATTGTGATATTGATAATCCATCACAAGTTAACTCTCATAAGCCTGGTTATATTAACAAGGATTTAGAAAAGATCGTTGGTTTACAAACTGACAAGCCATTAAAGAGAGCTTTCATGCCAAATGGTGGTATCAGAATGGCTGTTCAAGCTGCTGAACAATATGGTTATACTGTAGATGAAACTATTAAGAATTTCTTCTTAAAGTATCGTAAGACTCATAACGATGGTGTATTCGATGTTTATACTCCAGAAATGAGAGCTTGCCGTACAGCTCACATTTTAACTGGTTTACCTGATACTTATGGTAGAGGTAGAATCGTTGGTGACTACAGAAGAGTTGCATTATACGGTGTTGATTACTTAATCAAGAAAAAGGAAGAAGACAAGGCTTTAATCTGTGGTGAAATGACTCCAGATAGAGTAAGAGATAGAGAAGAAATTGCTGAACAAATCAAGGCTTTAAAGGCTTTCAAGGAAATGACATTATCTTATGGTGTAGATACATCTAAGCCAGCTACTAATGCTCAAGAAGCTGTTCAATTCTTATATTTTGGTTATTTAGGAGCTGTTAAGGACCAAAATGGTGCTGCTATGTCAATTGGTCGTAACAATGCATTCTTAGATATCTATTTCGAAAGAGATTTAAAGAATGGTACATTAACAGAAGAGCAAGCACAAGAAATCATTGACCATTTCGTTATGAAGTTAAGAATGGTTAGATTTGCTCGTATCCAATCTTATAATGAATTATTCTCAGGAGATCCAGTATGGGTTACTGAATCAATCGGTGGTATGGGTACAGACGGAAGAACTTTAGTTACAAAGACTGCATTCCGTTTATTACATACTCTTGAAAACATGGGTCCAGCTCCAGAACCAAACCTAACAGTTTTATGGTCTAAGAGATTACCTAAGGGCTTCAAGGAATATTGTGCATCATTATCAATTGAAACTTCTGCAATTCAATATGAATCAGATGAATTAATGAGACCTTACATGGGCGATGACTACAACATTGCTTGCTGTGTATCTTCAATGAGAGAAGGCAAGGAAATGCAGTTCTTTGGTGCACGTGCTAACTTAGCTAAGTGCTTACTATACGCTATTAACGGTGGTAAGGATGAATTATTGAAGGACAAGGTTACAGGTAAGGCTGTACAAGTTGGTCCTGAATATCAGCCAATCATGGGCGATGGTCCATTAAACTTCGATGAAGTTAAGCATAAGTATGAAATTATGATGGATTGGTTAGCTGACATTTATGTTAATACATTAAATGCAATTCACTACATGCATGATAAGTATTCATATGAAGCATTCGAAATGGCTTTACATGATTCAAATGTTCATAGATATTTCGCAACAGGTATCGCTGGTTTATCAGTAGCAGTTGACTCATTATCAGCTATTAAGTATGCAAAGGTTACTCCTATTCGTGATGCTGAAGGCTTAGTTGTTGATTACAAGACTGAAGGAGATTTCCCTAAGTATGGTAACAATGATGATAGAGTAGATGAAATCGCAGTATGGCTAGTAAAGACTTTCATGAACGATATCAGAAAGCATTATACATATAGAGGATCTGAACCTACTATGTCAATCTTAACTATTACATCTAACGTTGTATATGGTAAGAAGACTGGTAATACACCAGATGGTCGTAGAGTAGGTGTACCTCTAGCTCCAGGTGCAAACCCAATGATGGGTAGAGATTCAAATGGTGCATTAGCATCTCTTGAATCAGTTGCTAAGTTACCATATGAAGATTCTAGAGATGGTATTTCTAATACATTCGCTATGACTCCAGCTTCATTAGGTAAGGACGAAGACTAATTCTAACGTATAAAAGCATAGATTACTATAAGACAAATTAAGGAGGAAACAATTATGTCACAGAGAGTAAATAATTTAGTTCAGTTACTTGATACATATGTATCAGATGGTGGTTACCACCTAAATGTTAATGTATTCAATCGTGATACATTATTAGACGCTCAGGCTCACCCTGAAAAATATCCTCAATTAACAATTCGTGTTTCTGGATACGCAGTTAAGTTCATCAACCTTACTAAGGAACAGCAAGATGATGTTATTTCTCGTACTATCCATGAATCAATGTAATTGAAGAAAGTACAAAAATATCTTTAATATATATAAGGGACTTTAGAAATAAAGTCCCTTTTTGTTATATTTTGATAAGAAAAAGACACTAGACTATCTAGTGTCTTAGCTTAAATTATTTAATGTTTTTAATGAATGCCTTATATCCTAAATAAGCTTCATAAATATCAGCTTTAGAAGTGATTTCTTGAGGAGCATGCATTGATAATACAGGAACACCAGCATCAATTACATTCATATTGTAATTACCCATGATGTAAGCGATAGTTCCGCCTCCACCTGCATCAACTCTACCTAATTCGGCAGTTTGATAATTGATGTTGTTGTCATCCATGATTTTTCTAATCTTTGCAACATATTCAGGCATTGCATCATTACAGCCAGATTTTCCTCTTGCACCTGTGTACTTGTTGAAAGTAATACCATTTCCTAAGTAAGAAGCATTCTTTGCTTCAAATACACCTTTATATAATGGATCATAGCCTGCTGATACATCACTTGAAAGCATGAATGTTTTTTCTAAGCAATCAATAAGCATTAATTCATTATAATTTCCTTCTTGCATTGCAATCATTCTTGCAACAAGGTTGAAATACCATTTAGATTCAGCGCCTGTTGCACCGATTGAACCAACCTCTTCCTTATCAACTAAATAAACAGAAGAAGTTCTTTCTAAATCAGATGAATCAAGTAAAGCCATTAAAGAAGTGTATGAGCAAACCTTATCATCTTGTCCGTAACCTAATACCATTGAACGATCTAATCCTAAATCTCTTGTTTTACCTGCAGGTACTACCTCTAACTCTGCAGAAACAAAATCTTCTTCATCTGTACCGTATTTTTGCTTTAAAATGTTTAAGATATTAGCTTTAACTGTTTTCTTATCGTCTTCCTTAAAAGTAATTCCGCCACCGATAATTAAATCTAAATCTTCACCTTCAACAGCCTTTGCTGCAGTTTTAGTTAATTTGTCTTGAGATAAATGAACTAATAAATCTGAAATACAGAATACTGGATCATTTTCATCTTCGCCAATATTAACAATAACATTTGTACCATCTTTTTTACAAATTACACCATGTAAAGCCATTGGTCTAGTAACCCATTGGTACTTAATAATACCACCATAGTAATGAGTATCTAAATAAGCGATATTATTGTCTTCATATAAAGGATTTTCCTTGATATCAAGTCTTGGTGAGTCAATGTGAGCACCTAAAATATTTAACCCCTCTTTAATTGACTTCTTACCAATGATAAATGCAGCAAAGTTTTTACCCTTGTTAGTTGCATAAACCTTATCACCAGTCTTTAATGTTTTGAATTCCTTTATGTCCTTATAGCCATATTTTTTAGCTAATTCAACAGAAGAAATAACCATTTCTCTTTCTGTTTTAGAAGCTGTAAGATAATTCTTATAGCCTTCTGAGAATTCCATAACTGCATCAAATTCTTTTGCAGTATATTTTTCCCATGCATTTTTGTTATACATAATATAATACCTCCGTAGCTAATATTATAACATTTTATGTTTTATATTAAATATAATAGTAAAAAAAATAATAAATTAATTTTAATTAATTTTATTATATGTTATAATAAGAGAAATATTTGTAATTGTTAGGTTGGTGATTGTCGTGGATGATAATAAAGAAAGATTACAAAAGGTTATGGCTCAGGGCGGAATTGCTTCTAGAAGAAAATGTGAAGAGATTATAACTCAGGGCAGAGTAAAAGTTAATGGAGAAATTGTTACTACATTAGGAACAAAAGTATCTAAAAATGATGAAATAGTTGTTGATGGTAAGCCTTTATTTAAGCAAGAATTAGTTTATTATGTTTTAAATAAGCCTACAGGCTATTTAACAACTGTATCTGATAAATTAGGAAGAAGAACCGTAATGGATCTTTTAGAAAAACAAACAGTTGATGCTGAAAGAATATTCCCAGTTGGTAGATTAGATTATGATACTTCAGGTGTTTTATTATTAACAAATGATGGAACATTATCATATAAGCTTACAAGAAGTGAAAAAGAAGTAGAAAAGGTATATCAAGCAAGACTTGATGGCATTATTACTCAAGAGGCAGTTGAAAGATTATTAAAGGGTGTCATGATTGATAATGTTATGACAAAAAGAAGCCATGTTGAGGTTGTTTCTTTTGATAGAAAGAACAAATCTACTTTAATTAAGCTTGGTATAACTGAGGGAAGAAATAGACAGGTAAGAAAAATGTGCGAGGCTGTTGGATTCCCTGTAAAAAAGCTTAAAAGAATATCATTTGGTGGTGTTACACTAGATGGACTTGGTGTTGGTGAATATAGAAAACTTAAACCACATGAAATAAAAAAATTATACAGTTTATAAGATTAAATTTATTTAAAAAGAAGATAAATTGTGTTAAAATTATAGAGTATGAGGTTTAATATGAATAATTTTGTTGTTGCGATTGATGGACCAGCTGGTTCTGGTAAATCATCTGTTTCAAAAGAAGTAGCTAAAAGACTAGGTTTTACACATATAGACACTGGTGCTATGTATAGAGCAGTAACACTATATGCATTAAGACTTGGTATTGATTTAGATGATGAAAATGCTTATTCATTCATTAATGATTTATCTATTATTTATAAAGAAGGTAAAACATTTTTAAATGGAGAAGATGTTTCAAAGGAAATAAGAAGTCAAGAAGTTACAAATCATGCATCTCAACCAGCAAGAATAAATGCTGTAAGAGATAGAATGGTTTATTTCCAAAGAGAAAGTTTAAAAATCGGCAAGGTTATAATGGATGGGAGAGACATTGGTACTGTTGTTGCACCCAATGCTGATTTAAAGGTTTTCTTAACAGCATCTGCTGAGGTTAGAGCAGAAAGAAGATGTAAAGAAAATGAATTAAAGGGAATTGAATCTAACTATGATGTTATTTTAAAAGAAATAATTGAAAGAGATAGAAAAGATTCAACGAGAAAGATTGCACCATTAAAACAAGCTAATGATGCTATATTAGTTGATACAACTAATTTAAGTATAGAGGAAGTTATTAATAAAATTATAGATTTAATAAATGAGAGGTTAGGGAAATAATTATGAGTAGTTTTATGGATGAAGTTATCAACAATTTGGGTGAAGACTTAAAGGTTGGTGACAAGGTAAGGGGAACAGTAGAAAGAATCTTAAATGATTTTACTATCTTATTAGATGTACATAGCTTTACAGAAGGTACAATGCATTTAGATCATTTCACAAAGGATAAGAATGCAACATCTTTTAAGGACCTTGTTAAGGTTGGAGATGTAATTGAATGTGAAGTTGCAAAAGTATCTTATGAACCAAATGCATTAATCTTATTATCTAGATTAGATGAATTAAAAGAAGAAGCATTTAATGAATTAAAGGTTGCTCAGGAGAATCATACACCTGTTGAAGCAACAGTTAGTAAGGATGCTAATGGTAAGGGATATATTCTTAATTACAAGGGCATTACATGCTTTATGCCTAAGAGTCAATCTCCAAGAGACATTAAGTTAAAATCAAATATCAATGTATTAGTTATTGATATTGATGATGATAGAAAGAGAGCCGTTGTATCTGCAAAAGAAATTGCAATCCAAGAGCAATTAAAGAAGAAGGAAGCAATTCTTGAAGGAATTAACGTAGGAGACACATTAAAGGGTGTTGTTACTAAGGTTGAAAACTATGCTGCATTTGTTAAATGTGGTGAAGTTTCAGGTATGATTAAGGCTAAGGATGTTGCTCATGAATTCGTTGACGTACAAAAGGTATTAAAGGTTGGCGATGAATTAGAAGTTAAGGTTTTATCAAAGGATAATGGTAAGCTTTTATTCTCACGTAAGGCTTTAATTGATTCACCATTTACAGCATTTGCTAAAGAACATCATGTTGGTGATAAGGTTAAAGGTAAGGTTTCTAATAAGTTAGCATTTGGTCTATTATTAGAATTAGCACCTAACCTAAAGGGATTATTACATAGAAGTGAATATTCTTATAATCCAAATGATAATCTTGCTGCAAGAGTAATTATTGGTGATGAATTAGAAGTCGCTATTTTATCTATGGATGAAGATGGTGAAAAGATTAATTTATCTATTAAAGCATTAATGGATAATCCATGGGATAGAGTTGAAGCTAAAGTTGGTGATGTTGTTAAAGCTAAGGTTTTAGGAACTAACAAGGGTGGAGTTGAAGTTGCAACAGATTTAGGTGTTGATGGCTTCATTCCTAAGTCAGAAGCATTATCTTATGATGATAGAAATAAGGATGTTTCATCATTCTTTGCTAAGGATGATGAAGTAGAAGCTAAAATCATTGAAATTGATCCAAAGCAATGGAGAATGGTTTTATCAATAAGAAAGATAAATGAAGATAAAGAAAGAGCTGAATTAGAAAAATACAACGATAATGAAGAAGTATCAACTAATTTAGGCGATAAATTAAAGAAATAATATTTAAAAAAAATAATCAAAATGGTGGTGGTAATATGTTACCTAAAGTTGCGATAGTAGGTAGACCTAATGTTGGTAAGTCAACATTATTTAATCGTATCATAGGTGAAAGATTATCCATTACAGATGATCAGCCAGGTGTTACAAGAGATAGAATATATTCTAAGGCATCATGGTTAACAAAGGAATTCTTTTTGATTGACACAGGGGGCATTGAGCTTAGTGATGCTCCCTTTTTAACAGAAATTAAAGCTCAGGCAGAAATTGCTATGGAAGAAGCTGATGTTATTGTGTTTGTTGTTGATTGTCGTAATGGACTTACGAGTGATGACTCATATATAGCAAAACTTTTATATAAAACAAATAAGCCTGTAATTGTTGCAGTTAATAAGGTTGATGATGAACAATTTAGAGAATCTCAATATGAATTCTATTCTTTAGGATTTGGAGATCCTATAATTATTTCATCAGGTCATGGTGTTGGTATTGGTAATCTTTTAGATAAGATTATTTCATTGCTACCAACTAAAAAAGATGAGGAAGTTGATGATTCAATTAAATTTGCAATCATAGGTCGTCCTAACGTTGGTAAATCTTCACTTACAAATACAATTTTAAATGAAGAGCGTGATATCGTATCTAATATTGAAGGTACAACACGTGACACAATTGATACTAGATTTGTACGTGATGGTAAAAAATATACTGTTATTGATACAGCAGGTTTAAAGAAACGCGGCAAGATTTATGAAAATCTTGATAAGTATGCTGCAATTAGAACTGTTGATGCAATCTTACGTGCGGATGTTGTTGTTTTAATGATTGATGCTGGTGTTGGTATTATTGATCAAGATATGCATGTAGGACAATATATTCATGAATATAATAAGCCATGTATCATTGTTGTTAATAAATGGGATATTGTTCCAGATAAAGATTCTAAGACAATGAAGAAATGGGAAGATGATGTAAGAAGTCATTTTAAGTATTTAGATTTTGCACCAATTGTATTCTTATCTGCATTAGACAATAAGAGAGTACAAACTATGTTCCCTGCAATAGATGAAGCATATATTGCATATCATACAAGAATTAAGACTGCAACATTAAATGATGTAGTATTAGATGCATATTCAATGTTCCCACCATCTATTTTTAATGGTGGTAAGATTAAAATTTATTATGCTTCACAGGTTGGTGTTGAACCTCCTACATTTACATTCTTTGTAAATGATCCTCAATTTTTACATTTCTCATATTATAGATATTTAGAAAATCAGTTACGTAAGAATTTCGACTTCTACGCAACTCCTATAAAATTAGAATTCAGAAAGAGAGACTAGTATTATGAATGTTTCAATTTTAGGTGGTGGTTCTTGGGGAACTACATTAGCCCAAGTACTAACTGATAATGGTAATAAAGTTTTAATTAGAGATATTAATGAAGAATTTATTAATAAAATTAATAATAAGCATCTTCACCCATTCTTTGATTTAACTATACCAGAATCTATTAAGGCAACATCTTCTTTAGAAGAAACTGCTCTTTTTAGTGATATTATTGTTTTATGTGTACCTACAAAGGTAACAAGAATGGTATTACATGATTTAAATAAATTAATTAAAACACCAAAGCTTTTTGTTAATGTATCAAAGGGTATTGAACCTTCTACTTCAAAAAGAGTATCTGAAATAGTTAAAGAAGAAATTTCAAAAGAAAACTTCAAAGGCTATGTTGCATTATCAGGACCATCTCATGCAGAAGAAGTTATTTTACGTAAGGTTACATCTTTAGTTTCTGCATCTGATGACGCTTCTTGTGCAAAGTTTGTTCAAGAATTATTTAATAACGAAAAGTACTTACGTGTTTATACATCAGATGATGTAATCGGTGTTGAAACTGGTGGTGCTATGAAAAATGCAATTGCTATTGTATCAGGAGTGTTATATGGTATGGGATTAGGAGAAAATGCAAGAGCATTCCTAATTACACGTGGTATAAAGGAAATAGTTACAATAGTTAATGTATTAGGCGGAAAAATGGAAACAGCATACGGACTTGCTGGAATTGGTGATTTAATTGTAACTGCATCATCAATGAATTCTAGAAATTTCCAGTGTGGATTAAACATTGGTAAGGGTATGACTATTGATGAAGCTATTCATTCAATTACTCAAAATGTTGAAGGAATTCGTGCCATTGAAGCTGGATATGAAATTGGTAAAAAATATAATGTTGAATTACCAATCATAAATGCAGCATATGAAGTAGTAAATGGAAAAGAAAATGCAAAAGAAGCATTAAAAAATTTATTATCAAGAAGCCTAAAGAGCGAAAAATATTGGTAAAAGTTTAAAATGGTTAAGTGTTTTTATAAAACATTTGGCCATTTTTTTAAATTTTATACAATTTATTTAAATTAAAGGTTTACAACATAAATTTGTTGTGTTATTATAAGAATATCTAAATAAGTTAGAGGTTGCAGTGCAAATGAGTAGCATATGGATGAGACATCATGTGAAGTATGTGAAAGGTAATCACTGCCGAATAGCAATGGAGGTATTCATTGACTATGGGGATATAAGAAATACTTATATCACTCCTTCATAAAGAAGAGGCGCTAATTATTTTAAAAATCCAATTTATAAAAGGGATTATTTTTTAATGATACGACGCCATTGGCGTCTTTTTTTATTTAGATAGTAAGGTAGGTATTAATGTAATGGAAATCGCAGGTGTTGATGTAAAAGATTTAAAAAATGAATATGGTACTCCATTATATATTTATGATGTAAATCATATTAAGAATATAATGAGTCTATATAAGAATAATTTTAAATCAGAAATGTTTGAAACAGAAATTGAATATGCCTCTAAAGCATTTAACTGTAAGGAAATGATTAGAGTAGTAAAGGAAATGGGATTATCTTTAGATGTTGTTTCACTTGGTGAAATGTATACAGCTATTAAAGCTGGATTTGATCCAAAGCATATTTTCTTCCATGGAAATAATAAATCATTAGAAGAAATTAATTACGCATTAGATAATAACATTGGTACAGTTGTTGTAGATAACTTAGACGAATTAAAGGTTTTAGAAGAAGTTTCTAAATCTAAAAACAAGGTAGTTAATATTGTTATTAGAATGAATGTTGGTGTTTCTGCACATACACATAAGTTTATTGTTACTGCACATGTAGATTCAAAGTTTGGTGTATTATATGGTTCTGATGATTATAAAGAAATGAAGAAGATAATTGATAATTCTAAAAATATTAAATTTTTAGGATTCCATTCTCATATAGGTTCACAAATATTTGATTTAAGTGCATTTAATGCATCAATTGATAAATTATTTGAAATGGCAAAGGATTTCAACTATCCTCTAGTAATGAATATTGGTGGAGGTTATGGTGTACATTATACAAATGAAGATTCACCTATTCCATTTGATATAGTTTCTAAGACTTTAATTAAGACTGCAGAGGATGCAGTTAGAAGAACTGGTATAAAGATTAAGAAGCTTGCAATTGAACCAGGTAGATCAATTGTTGGTGAAGCTGGTTATACTTTATATACAATTGGATTTACTAAGAAAACTCCAAATAAGGAATATTATTTCATTGATGGTGGTATGACAGATAACATTCGTCCTGCCCTTTATCAAGCTAAGTATGATGCTGAAATAATTGGTAAAGAAAATGAAGCACATAATCACAAGGTAACTATTGCAGGTAAGTGCTGTGAATCAGGAGATTTAATTATTGAAGATATTAATCTACCTGAAGCAAAATCAGGAGATTTATTAATTACTTATACAACTGGTGCTTACGGTTATTCAATGAGTTCAAATTACAATAAGGCTTTAACTCCAGCAGTAGTATTTGTTGAAGATGGAAAGTCTAGAATTGCAATAAAGAGAATGACGTTAGATGAGCTTATTGAAAGAGAAGTATAATGCATTTAGTTAAAATGCATTCACTAGGCACTGATTATTTATTAACTAAAATAGAGGATGGAATTAATTATTCAAATGCTTCAAAAAAGATTTTAGATAGAATATTTGGTGTTGGTGCAAAGGCGTTAATTTTAGTAAAAGAAAAGCCTTTAGAAATGAAAGTGTATGATTCAAATGGAAAGCTCATCACATTTGATTCAAATGCTTTAATATGCTTTAGTAAGTATGTGTTTGAAAATAAAATTGTTAAATCTCATAAATTTGAAGTTTTAACTGGTAAAGGAATTGTTGAATTAGAAATAACAGGTGAGGTTCCATTTACTTGTAGTATTAATCTAGGTAAGCCTTTATTTAACAATAAGATGTTATATATTACTGATTCTATAAATTCATTCGGAAGAGAGCTTATAATTAATAATACTTATATAACTTCTTATTCATTATTTATCGGTGAACCTCATTTAGTAATATTTACTGATGTCATAAATTCAAAATTACATGATATTGCTAAAGAAATATCATCATATAAAATATTTAATAAAAAAATAAATGTATCATTTGCTTATCTAAAGGAAAAGGGTAAGTATATGGTAAAAACATATGATAAGGAAGATGGATTTGTCCATGCTTCCTTACATGGATGTGCTGCAGTAATGGTTGCTGCAAAGAAATTAGGATTTATAAAGAACAAATGTGAATGTATATTAGATTACGGAAATATTATTATAATAGCTGATAAAAAGGATAATGTTTATGTTTCTGGTGATGCTAATGACATTTTTGAAATTGATTATAAATATGTTAAGGAGGAATAATCATGTTATCAGGTTCTATTGTTGCACTTGTTACACCTTTTAATGAGGATGGAAGTGTAAATTTCGAAAAGTTAGGTGAATTACTTGAATTCCATATTGCAAATCATAGTGGAGGAATTGTAATTTTAGGTACTACAGGTGAGGCTTCTACATTATCATTTGATGAAGAAGCTGAAATAGTTAAATATTCTGTAGCAAAGGTAAATCATAGAGTACCATTAATTGTTGGTTCTGGTTCTAATGAAACAGAAAAAGCAGTTACTATGTCTGAAAAGTATTCTAAATTAGGAGCAGATTATGTTTTAGTAATTACTCCATATTATAATAAGACTAATGAATCAGGTTTAATTAAGCATTTTACAGCAGTTGCTGATGCATCTCATTGCCCAGTAATTATGTATAATGTACCAGGTAGAACAGGTATGTCTATGTCTGTTCATGCTGTTGAGGTATTATCAAAGCATCCTAATATCTATGGTATTAAGGAAGCAAGTGGTAATATGAGCTATACTATGAAGATTGCAAAATTCTTAAATGATGATTTCATTATGCTTTCAGGAAATGATGATATTATCGTTCCAATGATGTCTATTGGTGCAAAGGGTGTTATTTCTGTACTTGCAAACTGTGCTCCAAAGCAAACTGCAAAGATTTGTGACTTATGCTTTAAAAATAAGTACCAGGAAGCTACTTCTTTAGCAAATGATTTATTAGATTTTACTAATGGTTTATTTATGGAAGTTAATCCAATCCCAGTTAAGGAAGCAATGAATTATATGGGATTTAATGTTGGTGGATATAGAGCACCACTTGATGAAATGGCAGAAGACAATAAGAAGAAGCTACATAATATTATTGATAAAGATAAGGAGATTATATTCTAATGAAGGCAGCAGTAGTTGGTTATGGTGCAATGGGTAAGATCATTTCTAATTTATTAGGAGATGAGCTTTCTACAAATGTAGCACCTGAATGTGAATTTAAGGATTTAAAGGATACTGATGGAAATTTTGATGTAATTATTGATTTTTCAAATGTTGCAAATTTAGATATGATTTGTGATTATGTAAAAAAGACTAAAAAGCCTGTTATTTTTGCAACAACTGGTTATACAAAAGAACAGCTAGAAAAAATTGATGAATTATCTAAGGTAGCTCCTGTATTAAGAAGTGCTAATTTCTCTTTGGGGGTAATCTTATTAAATAGATTAGTAAAGGAAATTACTCCAATATTAAAGGATGACTTTGATATTGAAGTTGTAGAAGCACATCACAATAAGAAATTAGATGCTCCATCTGGAACAGCTAAAATGCTTGTTAATTCAATTGTTGAAAACACTGGATTTAAGGTTGTTGAAGGAAGAAGTGGTTATTGCCCAAGAACTCATGAAGAAGTTGGTGTTTCTGCTGTAAGAGGCGGAACAATTGTTGGTGAGCATGAGGTTATGTATTGTGGTGATGATGAAATTATTACATTAAAGCATTCAGCTAGCTCAAAGAAAATATTCGCACTTGGTGCTATTAAAGCAGCTAGATGGTTAGTTGGTAAGCCAAATGGATATTACGACATGGAAGACGTATTATTTGGCTCTAATAAGTAATTAATATAATTTTATACATATAGATGTAAATGTACGTCTACAAAAGACAGTAGTATAAATATTTTGAACAAAAAGCGTTTTTATTTATTGAAATACTACTGTTTTTGTTTTATAATGACATTGTTTATTATTTAAATAATAGGAGTGATTATATAATGAAAAAGTATAATGTAGGTATTTTAGGCGCAACTGGTGCAGTTGGTCGTGAAATGTTAAAAGTATTAAAAGAAAGAAATTTTCCAATTAACGAATTACGTTTATTAGCTTCTGAAAGAAGTGTTGGTAAGAAGATTGAATATGACGGAAAGGAAATTGAAGTTAAGCTTGCATGTCATGAAGCTTTTGAAGGCTTAGATATTGTTTTAGGTGCTGCATCAAATCCTGTTGCAATTGAATTTAAGGATGATATTGTTAAAGCAGGTGCAGTATTTATTGATAACTCAAGTGCATTTAGACTAGATGAGGATGTTCCTCTAGTAGTACCTGAAATTAATGGTGATGATGTATTTAAGAACAAGGGTGTTATTGCAAACCCTAACTGTTCAACAATTGTTACATTAATGGCAGTAAAGGGCATTAATAAATTATCTAATATCAAGGGCATGACTGTATCAACATATCAAGCAACAAGTGGTGCTGGTATTAATGGACCTATTGAATTATATAATCAAATGGGTGACCTTTACCAAGATTATAAGAATAATGGTGAGGTTAAGGTAATTGATGATAAGGCTAATCCTAGCGTATTCCAATATCAAATCGCTGGTAATGTAATTCCTCATATTTCATCTGCATTAGATAATGGCTATACAAAAGAAGAAATGAAGATGCAAAATGAAGGAAGAAAGATTATGCATTTACCTGAATTAAAGGTAAATTGTACTTGCGTTAGAATTCCAGTAGTAAGAAGCCATTCTATTTCAGTTACTGTTTATACAGAAAAGCCTTTAACAGTTGAAGAGGTTAGAGCACAAATTGCAAAGGAACAAGGTTGCAAATTATATGATGATTTAGCTAATAAAGAATATCCTATGCCAATTTTAACTTCTGATCAGGATATTGTTTATGTTGGTAGAATCCGTAAGGATTTAGTATTTGATAATGGTATTTCATTATTCTGTTGTGGAGACCAAGTTAGAAAGGGTGCTGCAACTAACGCAGTACAAATTGCTTTAAAGCTTGTTGGATTAGATTTCTAGGAGGATTTATATGTTAGTTGTTACAAAATTTGGTGGTAGTTCACTTTCTAGTGCTACACAATTTGCAAAAGTAAAAAACATAGTTTTATCTGACCCAAAAAGAAAAATTGTTGTATGTTCAGCATTAGGAAAAAGAGATAAGGAAGATACAAAAATAACTGACTTATTATATATATTACATGCACATTTAAAATATTCTGTACCTTATAAGGATATTTGGGATATGATTTATACAAGATTCCTAGGAGTTAAAGAAGAATTAGGAATTGACTATGAAATCAAAAATGATTTAGATGAATTACAAAAGGAATTAAATAAAAATATTCCTCAAGATTATTTAGTTTCTAGAGGTGAATATTTAACATCTAAGCTTATGGCTGCATATTTAGGATATTCATGGGTAGATGCAAAGGATTTATTAAAATATAACTATGATGGAACATTAGATGAAGAATTAACACAAAAGAATGTTAAGCTTGCAGTATCTAAAAATAATCAAATCGTAGTTCCTGGCTTCTATGGTGCATACCCTAATGGTTCTGTAAGATTATTATCTAGAGGTGGATCAGATGTTACTGGTTCAATTTTAGCTAATTGTATTAACGCATCATTATATGAAAACTGGACAGATGTTTCTGGGATTCTTGCAGCAGACCCTAGACTTGTAAAAGAGCCTCGTGCAATCGATTATATTACATATGCTGAATTAAGAGAATTATCTTATATGGGTGCATCAGTTTTACATGAAGAAACTGTATTCCCAGTTCAGCAATTAAATATTCCAATTAATTTAAAGAATACTAATAGACCTGAAGATATTGGTACATTCATTCAAAATGACTGTCCTGCATCAAAGACTATTGTTACTGGTATTGCTGGTAAGAAGGATTTCTTATCATTTAATATTCAAAAAGACCATATGTCTAATGAAGTTGGTTTCTTAAGAAAAGGCTTATCTATTTTTGAACGCTATGGTGTTTCAATTGAACATACTCCAACAGGTATTGATTCATTCTCTGTAGTTGTTGCTGCATCACAGGTTGAAAAGGTTCAATATGAATTAGTTACTGACTTAAAGAAGGAATTAGGTGCAAATGTTAATGTTGAAGGAGATTTAGCATTAGTTGCAGTTGTTGGTCGTGGTATGGCTAAGAGAAGTGGTGTATGTGCTAAGATTTTTGAAACATTAGGAAAGAAATCAATTAATGTTAAATTACTTGCACAAGGTCCAAGTGAATTAAATATCATCATTGGTATTTCTTCTAAAGATTATGAAGAAACAGTTTCTTCATTATATGATTCATTAATTAGAAATAATTAATATTATTTTAGTAAAGTCCAACATTATTGGACTTTATTTTAATTTTTAAGTTAATTTTTCCAAAAATTAAGTTATAATTGTACTAGAATAATAAAAGTAAAGGAAGCGATAAGATGGATTATCTAATTTTTACATTAAATGCAATTTTACCAATAATTATTCCGGTTATAGTTGGTTTCTTTTTAAAAAAGATTAAACTACTTCCAGAAGAATTTTGGGCTAATTTAAATAAGCTTGTATTTAAGCTACTGATTCCTGTTTTATTATTCAGTAATCTTTATCTTGCGGATTTGTCTACTATAAATTGGGCATTCGTTGGTTTTGGCGCAGGATCAATATTGATTCTATTTACAATAGGATTAGTTGTTGTTATGGCTTTTAAGGATAAAAAACAAAAAGGTGTTATCCTTCAAGCAACATTTAGAAGTAATTATGCAATCATAGGTGTACCACTTGCGGTTTTATTAGGTGGTTCTAAGGCAGAAGCATCTGCAGCTGTTATGGCAGCAGTATCAGTACCTATTTTTAATATTCTTGCTGTAATAGCTTTATCTATTTATGACCATGAAGAAGGTCAAAAAATTAGTGTTAAGGATATTTTAAAGAAGATAGCTACTAATCCATTAATCATTGGAGTAGTAAGTGGTTTAGTTGTATGCTTTATAGGTCTTGGTATTGATAAGCTTACTGGAATTGATGGAACACTAAAATCTATATTTACTGATTATAATGTAAGATATGATGTAATTGATGGTAACGCAGTGGCTATTTCAGATAATTCTTTATATAATTTAGCAGATCTACATTTTATAGGTACTGCAATCAATTATATAGGACGTTGTGCAACACCTATCGCATTATTAGTATTAGGAGCTAGATTTGAATTTAGTGCAGTTAAAAAGCTATGGCGTCAGCTTGTTGTTACAGTATCATTTAGATTAGTAATTACACCAGTAATATTCTTAACAATAGCTTATTTCTTAGGAAGAAACTTAGGATGGGGTACTACTGAATATGCAATATTAGTTGCTTTATTTGCAACACCTATTGCAGTATCAAGTGCACCTATGGCAGCTCAAATGGGACAGGATGAAGAATTAGCTGGTCAAATTGTAGTTTGGACAACATCCCTTTCTGCAATATCTTTATTTTTGATAATATTTACACTTGCCGCAATAGGCATGTTATAAAAAAAATCTGGAAAAATTTTCCAGATTTTTCTTTTATTAATTTTTTTCAAATACCATTTCTTTAAATCCTTCCATCTCTTCATAACTTTCAAATTTAGCTATAAAGAATTCATTTCCTAACGCATCTGATAATGCATTAGGGCATCTATCATGCATAACAATAGAAGAATATAGTGATTTTATGTAATCATAATCATATTTATAATTAAATCTATCTCGTCTACCTATATAAATACAATAATATTTTGGATGAGAGAAATCTACATTAACAACTTTGTTATATGCCATGACATCAGCATATATTTGATATGTATCTACAGACTGTGAGAAATTGATTACATCAGGTGTATATCCTCCAGGTGGTCTCATGTTTACCTCTAAGGCTACAATATCTCCAGCTTTACCTAATCCTTTTTTCTCATTAATTAATCTAAAGAATTCTAAATGGAAGTATCTTGATTTAATGTTAAAAGCTTTAATTACTCTTTTTCCAATATCTAATACTTTTTTTGGTACTTCCTTATTTACATAATAAGATATTTCTAAATTATTATTTACTATATCCATTATTGATGGAGGGAATACTTCATTATCACAAAATACAACATTAGATTCATTATCACATATTCCATCAAAAGAAATAATATCACCATAAATATATTCTTCAATTATATAAGGTACATTAAATCCTGAATTATGAAATTCCTTTAAATCATTTTCATTCTCAATTCTATATGTTCTTGCGGCACCTACACCAACATCTGGCTTTACAACTACAGGGAATGATACAACATTTTGAATAAAATCTAAATCTTCTTGATAATTAGTTGAAAACTTATATCTTGCACAAGGAACTTTTGCCTTTTTATAGAATTCCTTCATTTGGCTTTTGGATGTGAATGTTAATACATCATTTGTTTTAGCACCATAAATGTTAAAATCAGTTCTTAGTCTTGCGTCCTGTCTTAACCAAAACTCATTATTGCTTTCTAAGAAATCAATCTTACCATATTTAAATGCGAAATAAGCAACAGCTCTATACATTTCATCATAGTTTTGCATATTAGAAACCTTATAATATTCTGTTAATGAATTAATTACATTACTATCTAAGTCGTTATATGGAGTATCACCTATTCCTAATACATTCATTCCATTTTTCTTAAGTCTATCACAGAAATTATAATATGATTTTGGAAATGCTGGACTTATAAAAATAAAATTCATATTTTCACCCTCTTTAAATAAATTATATCACAAAAGATATAATTGTATTCTTAAATGAATTTATTTTATATGTACTTTATGTTATAATAATTTTATCGATTTTCGTTTAGGAGTGATATGATGTTTAAATTTAAAAGGAAAGATGAAAATGAACAAATTGATAATAATGAATCAACTTCAATAAATGAAGATTTTGATGTGTCAAATGATGATTTTAATCCTGGGGATGATATAGAAGAAGATTATAATAAGACTAAAATAACTAGGGATGATTTATTTTCTGCAACAAAGAAAGAGAAACCTTTAGAAGATAATTATTATAATCAAGAAGAGGATAATAGTTATAATCAAGTAGATGATAATAACTTTGTCTCAGATAATGATAATGATGATATTAATAATGTAGATGAAGATGAAATTATAGAAGATAAAAATGATAATGATGAAGTAGAAGTAAAAGAAGAAAAATCTAAGAGAGAAATAAAAAAAGAGATTAGAAAAGAAAATACAAAATCAAATGTTGATCCTGAATTTAAATTAGGACAATTTATAATTAAGATTTTTGCATCTGTATTATTAACTTCACTTTCTATAGTATTATATGTATTTGCGTTTACTAATAAAACATATGAAGCTACTTTTGTACTTTTATATTCAATTTCAGGTATAACACTTATTGTTTCTTTAGTAACAATGTTTAGTATTATTAATTCTGAATTCCCTAAATCATCAAAAAGATTTATCATGATTGTTGGATTAATTGAATTGTTATATGCAATATTTATGGGTGTATGCGGATTTGTTTATATGTATGATAAGGAAGCATGGTTTTCAGTTAATGTTGTTGAACCATATTATTTATATTATTTATCTGATATATTATATACTGTTGCAATATTATATTTATGGAAGACATGTATTCATAAAGCTAAAGCTTCTCATTATATGTTTTGGTTAAATATTTTCTTTATAACAATTGCATGCTTCTTATGTGCAATAAAGAATACAACTGATAATCAAAAGAATATACATATAACTTTAGGAAGTATTGCATTAGCAACAGCAGCAATTACTGTCATTATATCTATAGTTGAATATCATATCTATGATGTTAAGGTTAATGGCAAGAAACCAAAGAAAGAAAAAAAGACAAATAACAAAGAAAATAATGATAATAAAACTCTTGATGAAACTAATCAAGAACAATAATTATAAAGATACCATTTTAAATGGTATTTTTATTTTGAAAAAATTATTTTAAAATAAAATTATTCTTTACTTTAAGTGCGAATATGATATAATTTAAACGTATGTTTAACAAGGAATATAGAGATAAAGCTAATATGAAATATATTAATATAGGAGGATAGACTATTCCTGAAATATCTCAGTCTATAATTAACTATGAAAATTGAAAATTTAGAACATAGCCAAAAGAAGTTTACATTTGAAGTAACACCAGAAGAATTTGAAGCTGCATTAGATAAGGCTTTTGCAACTGAAGTACAAAAGGTTTCAATTCCTGGTTTCAGAAAGGGACATGCTCCAAGATCAGTATTTGAAAAGAATTATGGTGTTGAATCATTATTCTCAGCTGCTTTAGATGTAATTTTAAATGATAAAGTACAGGAAATTGCTAAGGATCAAGAATTAGCAAAGACTTTCATTGGTCAATTCAGACCAGTTATTGATGAAGCTCCAGTTAGAGGTAAGGCTTTCAATATTGGTTTAGCAATTGATGTACAACCAGAAGTTAAGTTACCTGATTATAAGTCAATTGAAGTTAAGGAAAAGGACTTAGTTGCTTCTGAAAAGGAAGTTGAAGATGCAATTAAGGCAATCGTTAGAAAGGATGCTAAGAAGACTGACAAGAGAGCTGGTAGCAAGATTGCAAAAGGCGATTATGCTACATTTGATTTCGTTGGTACAGTTGATGGCGTTGAATTCGAAGGTGGCAAGGCTGAAAATTATGAATTAGAAATTGGTTCAGGTCAATTCATTCCTGGATTTGAAGATCAAATGATCGGTATGAAGGTTGATGAAGTTAAGGACTTAAATGTAACATTCCCTAAGGAATATCAAGCTGCTGAATTAGCTGGTAAGGATGCAGTATTCAAGGTTACAGTTCATAAGATCCAAAAGGAAACTTTACCTGAATTAACTGAAGAATATGTTAAGTCATTAAATGTTGCTGGTGCAACTGATGAAGCATCATTAAAGGCTGCTAAGAAGAAGGAAATTGAAGATAGAAAGGCTGTATCTGAAAAGGATAGACAGTTCAATGAAATCATTCAACAAATCTTAGATGCTACAAATGTTGATATGCCTCAAACATTAATTGAAGAAAGAGCTAACCAATTCAAGGCTCAATATGAAGGTCAAGCTAAGGCTTACAATATTCCATTTGCAACATTCTTACAGATCATGGGTACTAATGAAGCTGATTTCAATAAGCGTGCAAATGAAGAAGGTGCTAGACAAGCATTATTCAATGTAGTTGCATCTGCAATTATTGAAGCTGAAAAGTTAAATCCAACAAATGATGAATTAACTGCTGCAGCTGAAGAAGATGCAAAGAAGAATCATCGCTCTAAGGAACAAAACTTACAAGCTAATTTCCAAAGATATTGGTCAAATATTGCTTACAGCAAGTTAGTTGAATGCTTATTAGGATATGCAAAGGAAGTTAAGGAACCTAAGACTTTAGCTCCTGCAAAGAAGGCTACAGCTAAGAAGGCTGCAACAAAGACTGCTGATGCTGAAAAGGCTCCTGCAAAGAAGACTACAACAGCAAAGAAGTCAACTACAACTAAGAAGACAACAGCTAAGGCTGCTGATGCTGAAAAGGCTCCTGCAAAGAAGACTACAGCAGCAAAGAAGACTACAACAGCAAAGAAGACAACTACAAAGAAAGCTTCAGAAAAGGCTGAATAGTTTTTAATAAAAAAAATAACTATAATATATGAGCCAGTGTTAAAACTGGCTCTTATTTTCCTTTATATAATATGTGAATTTTATATGTAATTATGTTATTTTTAATTTTTTTGGCACACTACTTGCAATAGTGCCAAAATGTGTTATAATAATAAATGCTTATTAAGACATATTATATTCATAATATCTTAAGAGTAAGAAAGATAAGTATTAAGAAAGAAGGTATACAACATGGAAGAAACAACAATTGAAAACACAAGTAAGATTGTATTGCCTGCCATTGCTGTAAGAGGTTTTGTTCCTCTTCCAGGAAATGATTTTAAAATTGAGGTTGGAAGAGAAAATTCTGTTTCAGCTTTAGATGCTGCCGAAAAGATGTATGGCGGTAACATTCTATTGTTAATTCAAAAGAGTGCTACTCAAAATGAAGTTACTAAGGATGATATAGAACCAATCGGAGTATTAGCTAGAGTAACATTAAAACTAAAATTACCTAATGGTAATTATAGAGTAAAATTTACAATTGCAAATCGTATTAAGGTAGTAGAATATACTCAGGTGGCACCTTATTTTGTATGTAGTTATGAAAAATTACATTCAATTATTAATAATGATGAAACTGAAACAGCTTTAATTAAGCAAGTATCAGAAGGTGTTGCACAAAATGCATCTATGATTATTGGTTCAATGGATTCAATTACAAAATTATTAAGAGAAGGTGCTAATGCTGATTTATTATCAGATTCTATTGCATATCAATTAAAGACTTCAACAGGACAATCTAAATATAAATATTTAGCAGAATTATCAGTATCTCGTAGATTAGAAATGATTTTAGAAGATATTGAGAGAGAAAAGCAGATATTAGATATTGAAGATAAAATCAATAAGGATGTAAAAAAATCAATTGATGATTCACAAAAAGAATATTATCTAAGAGAAAAGATGAAGGCTATTCAATCTGAGCTTGGTGATAAGGCAAGAACTGAAGAAGATGTTGAAAATCTTCGTAAGAGACTTGAAGAAGCAAAGCTACCTAAGGGTATGTATGAAAAAGCTATGGACGAGTTAAAGAAGTATGCAAATACAAGCTCACAAATGGCTGAATCTGGTATCATTAGAAGTTATCTTGAATTAATTTGTGACTTACCTTGGTATAAGCAAACTGAAGATAATCAAGATTTAAATGATGTTATTAAGAAATTAGATTCTAAGCATTATGGTCTAAAGAAGGTAAAGGACCGTATTGTTGAATATCTTGCAGTAAGAATGATGACTGGACATAATCCATCAACTATTCTTTGTCTTGCAGGTCCTCCAGGAGTAGGTAAAACATCTTTAGCTAGATCTATTTCTGATGCATTAGGACGTAAGTTCGTTAAGCAATCTCTAGGTGGTATTAGAGATGAATCAGAAATTCGTGGTCATAGAAGAACTTATATTGGAGCCTTACCAGGACGTATCATTAAAGGTATGAAGGATGCAGGTACTGTTAACCCAGTATTCTTATTAGATGAAATCGATAAGATGACTGCCGATTATAGAGGAGATCCTGCAGCTGCAATGCTTGAAGTATTAGATCCAGAACAAAATAAGTATTTTAGTGATAATTACTTAGAAGAACCATATGATTTATCTCAAGTAATGTTTATTACAACTGCTAATGATATTTCATCAATTCCAGCTCCATTAAGAGATCGTATGGAAATTATTGAATTATCAAGTTATACTGAAATTGAAAAGTTTAATATTGGATTCCAATATTTATTACCAAGAAATATTGAAGAACATGGCTTAAAAGAAAATCAAATTTCTATTACTGAAGATGCAATGAGAAAGATTATTCGTGGATATACTAGAGAAAGTGGTGTTCGTGAATTAAATCGTCAAATTGCTGCATTATGTAGAAAGACAGTAAAGAAGATTTTAATGGAAAAGGTTGAAAAGGTAGAAATTACTGAAGATAATTTAACAGATTATTTAGGTAAAATCTTATTCTTAGATAACCAAAATCGTGAGAAGGATCAAGTTGGTATTGTTACAGGCTTAGCTTGGACTCAATTTGGTGGAGATACATTAGATATTGAAGTAACATCATATCCAGGAAAGGGTGGATTAATTCTAACCGGTAAGCTTGGAGATGTTATGAAGGAATCAGCCCAAGCTGCATTCTCATATGTTCGTTCACATGCAGAAGAATTTGGTATCGATAATAAGGTCTTCCAAGAAAATGATATTCATATTCATGTTCCTGAAGGAGCTGTACCAAAGGATGGTCCATCTGCAGGTGTAACATTAACAACAGCTTTAGTATCAGCATTATCTAATAAGCCAGTTTCATGCCATATTGGTATGACAGGTGAAATTACATTACGTGGTGATGTATTACCAATTGGTGGTTTAAGAGAAAAATCTATTGCCGCAACAAGAAATGGCTTAAAGAAGATTTTTATTCCAAAGGAAAATGAAAGAGATATTGAAGATATTCCAGAAGAAGTAAGAAAGGTTTTAGAAATCCAACCTGTTGATCATATTTCTCAAATATTAGCTTCATTATTTAAATAAGATTTAGAGGATACATCTGTATCCTCTTTTTTTTTCTATAAATTTTATTTATTAAGTTGTTGACATTTATAAATGAAATTTATATAATGAAAAAAGGAAAAATGGAGACGATAATATGGACGTTAAACTAAAAACTTTTCTAACTTTGTTAGAAGAAAAGAATTATACGAAAACTGCAAAAAAATTATTTATAACTCAACCAGCTGTTACACATCATATTAAGCAATTGGAATCTGATTATAAAATAAGCTTATTTGAAGATACAAAAAAATTTACTTTAACTAAAAAAGGTAAGATTTTATATGAATATGCAAAGAAAGCTATGTTAGAAGATGAACAGCTTATAAATTCTTTAAAAAGAGAAGAAGATAAGCAAGGCTATAATCTAGGTTTAACAGACATGGTTGCTTCATGTTTAATGTCTTCTAGAATTTTAGCTTTATTAAACGGTGATAAAAGACCATTCAATATTTATTGTACTGACTATTTAACAATTGAAAACAAAATCTTAAATGGGGAATATGATTTTGGTATTATAGATCATTCATTTGATTCAGAAGTATTTAATTCAATAGCTATTACATCTAGTGAAATTGTTTTAGTTTGCTCTAGTGATGGTAATTACAAGGATAAGGATAGAATTACAAGAGATATGTTAAATTCTGCAACTATTGTTCTATCTGAAACTAATACAGGTCTTAATAAGACTACAACAGATGTATTAAAAGAAAAGAATATCAGATTAAGAAATAATATGGTATTAGAAACTAATAATGCAGACATGCTAGTTAAGATGGTTAAATTCTATGATGGTATTGGCTTTGCATATTTTGACTCTGTTAAAAAATATATTGATGATGGAAGCTTAAAGCAAATATCATTATTAAATTTCTCACCTACACAAACTTTCTATTTAATATATAATAAAGTATCTTATCTAGATGAAGAAATAACACAATTATTTAGTAATATAAAAAAGAAACTTGGTACTGTAAATGATTAAAGTTTATTATTGTGATAATCATATTATTGTATGTTATAAAGAAAAAGGAATATTATCGCAACCAGATGGTTCAAATAAAGAAGATATGCTTTCTATTGTTAAGGAGTATATTAAAGAAAAATATAATAAACCAGGAAATGTTTTTTTAGGACTTGTTCATAGACTAGATATAAATACTAGTGGAGTTATGGTGTTTGCAAGAACTTCAAAAGGGGCAGAACGTTTAAGTGAAGCTGTTAAAAATCATTCACTTAAGAAAAAATATGTTGCTACTGTAGAAGGTATATTAAAAAATAAAGAATACATTTTGCTTAAGGATAATATTTATAAGGATGAAAAAGAGAAAAAAAGCTATATAAGAAAAGATGGTAAAGAAGCTATATTAGAATTTAGAGCATTAAAGAATTATAAAATTAATGGAAAAGATGTTACTGATATAGAAATTAATTTAAAAACAGGAAGATTTCATCAAATTAGATGTCAAATGGCTAATATAGGACATCCTTTATATGGTGATAAGAAGTATGGAAGTAAAAATGAAGTAGATCCATTACAATTTCCACTTGAGGCTTATCAATTATCTTTCCCTCATCCCATTTCAAAAGAAATAATGACTTTTAATTCTATGGAGGTAGATGATGAAGCTTAATGTTGAAATAAAAAGAAACATTGATGCTAAAAATATATGTGGTGTTAACAATTGCAACATTAAAGTCATTGAAGAATTATATAATAAAGTTATTGTAGTTAATGGACCATATATAATTGTTGATGATGAAAATGAAGAAATAATCAATGAATTAAATGATTTATTTAAAACTTTGTTATTTATGTCTGAGCATGACATGAATATAACACCAAGAGACATAGTATATGTAAAAGAAATAGTTTCATCTAATATGATGGAAAAATATATAAAGTTTTTAACTAATAGAAAGCCTATTTGTTATACAAGATATAATAAGCCTATTTATGCTAAAACATTAAAGCAAGATGAATATATTAAATCAATATATAATCATGATTTAGTTTTTTCTATTGGATCAGCTGGTACAGGTAAAACTTATTTAGCAGTATGCTATGGTGTTAGCTTATTAAAAAGTGGTAAGTTTGAAAAAATAATATTAACAAGACCAGCTGTTGAGGCAGGAGAATCATTAGGATTTTTGCCTGGTGACTTAAAAGAAAAAGTAGATCCATACCTAAGACCATTATATGATGCATTATATGATATGCTTGGAGTAGAACAAGTACAACAGCTAATTGATAAGCAAGTAATTGAAATTGCTCCATTAGCATATATGAGAGGTAGAACATTAGAAAATGCATTTATAATTTTGGACGAAGCGCAAAATGCGACAGTTGATCAATTAAAGATGTTCCTTACAAGATTAGGTTTTAATTCAAAAATGGTTGTTACTGGTGATGTTTCACAAATAGATTTACCTAATAACAAGAAATCTGGTCTTAAAATTTCTGCAAATTTATTGAAAAATTTGGACGAAGTAGAAACTATCGTATTTGAAAAATGTGATGTTGTAAGACATCCACTTGTTGCAAAGATTATTGACAAATTCGAAAAATTATCAGAATAGTCCAAGAAAGTTCGAGAAAATCGAACTTTTTTGTTTTTTTGAATTTTGAGAATGAAAACCTTACTTTCCTAGGGGTATTTTGCCGAAAAAAAATCAAAAAGTCCACGAAAATGCGAAAAAAATAGATATTTTTGCTTAAATAGTATTGAATTTGACAAATAAATGGTCTAAAATTAAAATATAAAAATATGTTAGGAGATGTTATGCGATGTCAGAAAAAGAAAACTTTTTAAAGTCCTATTTTAAGGCATACGGAGTTTTTGCGACACTTATTATGGTAGTTGCATTCTGCTGCATAGGTTATGTTAGTGTTGCAAACAAGACTATCATTTCAAGCGCAGAAATCCGTAATTTAGTTTTTGGAGCATCTATTGCTCTATTAATTGGTTTTGCTGTATTAGGTTTATGTAAACTTAAGAGCGAAAAAATTTCGTTTATTGATTTCATTAGAGTTGTAGGGTTCTTTTCATCAATTGTAATGATCGTAATGTCAATTATTGGTAAGACTTCATGGAAAGCTTATTTACCATTTATTTGCACTGTAGCAGTATTCCTTTGTGAAATTGTTGTTAGATTTATTAAGGCTAATGATCCTGAACCTGCATCTTTCAAGAATTATTATGGCGCTTTAGCTGGTGCTTTCAACCCTATTTTAATTTTAGTTGTTGGTATTGCACTTGCAGTTGCTGTAACAGTTCTTGCATCACAAAACTTAAATTTACCTGTTGTTAGTCAATTTGCTAAATACAAGTATTATGTAGTTGGTGGTGTTGTTGCATTATTAGTAATTTTAATTATTTCTGGATTAGATAGTAATGTCGATGTTACTTTATTAGACTTATTATTAGCAATAGGATTTGTTGCTACAACATATTTCATCTATTTAGGTGCAGCTGTTGGCATAGCATCAATTACATTAAAGGTTGACTTATTATTAGCAGCTGGAGCATCAGTCGGTTTAATAGTAAGAGGATTTACTTATAATAAGGGTAAGTATTATGGCGACAATAGCCATAAGGTAAGATATTATTTCTTACAAGTTTATGATAAATTCAATGCAGCTTTAGCTGTTGCAGTTGGTTTCGTAGTATTATCTGCATTAGCTTTACCAGTTGTTGGCCAAATTTCTGGTAATTCAGTTAATAAGATTATTGGTCACACACCAAGCATAATGGTTGGATCTATTATTGTATTAGTAGTTTCATTATTATTAATTGTATTATCATTATTATTTAGAAAGTTCAAATCTACAAAGATTGAAAAGATTGATTGCTTATTAATTATAATGTTATATGGTTCTTCATTTGTTATTCCATTTGTAGTATCACTTGCAATTAAGAATAACTTCTCTGTTTTAACTGATAACATTATGGCATTAGTTGCTACAATTGTTTTAGGTGTACTATTCTTATATTCATTATTAATCCAAATTATCAGATTAAGAAATTATGATGCTTTATCTGAAGTTGTTAAGCAGTATGAATACAAGAAGGAAGTAGAAGAAGAAAAGGCTGAAGAAGAAAAAGCCGAAGAAGAAAAAGCTGAAGAAGAAAAAGCTGAAGAACAGCCAGAAGAAAAAGATCCATTCGCAATTTCTGAAGAGGAAGAAGAATTATTAAAGACATATTATGGTGACGAAGAAGCTCAAGAAGAACAACCTGAGGAAGAAGTTGCTGAAGAAGAATATGTTGAAGAAGAACAACCTGAAGAAGTTGTTGAAGAGGAAGTAGCTGAAGAGGAAACTGAAGAAGTTCCTGCTGAAGAAGAAAATGTAGAAGAAGAACAGCCTGAAGAAGAGGTTGTTGAAGAAGAAGTTGTTGAAGAAGCTCCAGTTGAGGAAACTCCTGCTGAAGAAGCTGAAGATGATGAAGAAGCTGAAGCAGAAGATGATGAAGAAGATGATGACGATGCTGATGAATATGCAGATGATGAATCTGATGAAGAAGTAGAAGAAATTCATCCTAAGACAAAAGAAGCTGGAATTATTGTTCAAGATTTCCAAGTTATCGATGAAGATGGTAACGTTAAGAAGATTAAGAGAAGATTTAATTCTAGAATGATGTTTGCTCCATATGAAACTAAGGAATATTATAATGAAATTAAGAATTACTTAGTAATGTATCGTGCAAAGGGTAGAAATTCATCTAGATGTGAATCATTCAGATATAAAGGATTAGTTTCTAAGGTTGCATTAGGTGGTAAGTCAATTAAGGTATTCTTAGCATTACCTGTTGAATTTATCGATGAAAATCCTAAGTATCATTTAAAGGATGTTTCTTCTAAGAAGCAATATGCTGAAGTACCAGTAATGATTAAGGTTAGATCTCCTAGAGCATTAAAGTACTTCAAGGAATTAGTTGATATCATGATGGCAAATCGTGGTGTTAAGCCTAAGAGAAACTTCCAACCTACAAATTACATGCCTGAATTAATTCCAAATGGTGAAGCAATCATGGCTACATTAGGTATGAGAGCTGATTATCTACAGGATTCTATCAATGTTCATAGCATCCCAGATGATATGCCAGATGATTTAGACGAATACTTACCAATGATTAATGGTGAACCTCTTGATGATGAAGAGGTTGAAGCTACAGTATATCTTGATACATTATGTAACCATTTCGAAAATGGTGATGAAATTACAATTGATTTATTAAAGTCATTACATATTGTAACTAGCGGTAATGTATTAAGAATTAAAGCTAGAGGCACATTAGATCGTAAGCTTACAATCTATGCTGAATACTTTGATGCAGATGCATTAAAGATGTTAATGTGTGCTAACTGCCGTTGCATCAAGATCATTCGTGATCAGGAAATTGTAGAAGAATAATAAATTAAGGATGTGAGAAATCACATCCTTTTTTGATTCTTTAAATAATTGCACTTCACAAATATAGGGGGATAGGGGATAAAACCCTATTCAAATTCGGTGGGATACCCCTTATCAAAAATAGGGGGATGACCTAAAAATTAATAGTGAAAGGACATTGGATTCTAGTTCTGATGCCCTTTTTGTATTATTATAGAAATTTCATTAATAATGTTTATAATACCTTAATATCTAATATTATATGGACTTACTATATATTTGTTAGAACTAACATTTTTAACAATAAAACGAGCTGTAATTAATGCTTCACAAAAATAGGGGGATGGAACAAATTTGTCATCCCCCTGAATTTGAGGAGCTATCATTCATCCCCCTGAATTTGATAATATCTTAAATAATAAAAAAATAAACCACCTCGCAAGGTGGTTTAAAATATTACATTTTATATAATTTTGATACTCCTGTTTTAATTGCTGCTTCAGCAACTGCTTTAGCAACAGCAGGAACAACTCTTGGATCAAATGCACCAGGTACAATATAATCTCTTCTTAATTCATTATCAGGAATG
>JAEEGL016281152.1_pt1 | contig 37226 bp, 33 predicted proteins | sample 9134231 | NCBI WGS metagenome assembly JAEEGL01 (sample SAMN16246548, study PRJNA631951) | gut metagenome | biome: gut microbiome; feature: rumen; material: fiber-attached | host: Bos | place: Iran: Karaj | collected 2018-10 | reverse complement strand
GCATCTGCCTTACAAGCAGAGGGTCAGCGGTTCGAGCCCGTTAACCTCCACCATTTGGAGCGGTAGCGAAGAGGCTAAACGCGTCAGACTGTAAATCTGATCCCTACGGGTTCGGTGGTTCGAAACCACCCCGCTCCACCATCTATATGAAAAAAATCGATCCAAATGGATCGATTATTTTTTTATGCTTTTATTGTTACTTCTTTTGAAATAGTTAGTACTTGATTATTATCACCAATTGTCAAGATAGCAGTTACTATAACTTTACCTGGTTTTAATCCCTTAAAATAGAATGGGCTATTAGCAGAAGGTGTATATTCAGCAAGTGTATCATCACTAAATGTGAAATTGACTGATTTTAATTCGCCTGCCCAACATACCTTTAGCCAGAAGTACGGCTTACTACTAATTGTTATTTCTGCGGTTTTATTAAATAAACCTAATCTTGATGATTGAGAAGAATGGAACCTTAAATTATCAAGCACTACAAATGAAACTGTAGTAGAATTAATATCTTTAATTGAATCATCAAAAATTTTAACCCTATTAATTTTATATGTTTTAGGTATTCCTGAATCGCCATGGTCAGCCATGGTTGGACATAGTGCTGAAACGAAATATTCTAAATGCCACCAATCATCATCTATTTCTGTGACAACATATGGAGAAAATTCATTATAAGTTCCTCCACCTAATTTGTTTCCTCTACTTGAACCATTATAGAATAATTGTACTTGTGGATAAGTATTTCCATCTTTGTTCTTTTTGCTGTGGTAGTAATCAAATTCAATTTTATAATTTTGTACTTCCCCAACTGTATAATCTCTATCTAGCGCCATAACAAAACTATGACTTTTTGATTGAGTACTAGCTGTATTTGTAAAACGAACTGCTTCAGTATCGCCTGTATCAAGGGAAAGAATAGTCGTTTCTCTTTCATAATTTAAATTAGTAACTTCTTTAACATTTTCAAATATCGCAGAGTCCGGAACGAAATTCCAAGATGTAACTACTGGTGAAATACTTTTTTCATCAGTATCTTGGATGCTAGTCATCGTCCAAGATGAATATGTAACGCCACAACAAGTTATTAAAACAATAAAAGCTAAAAGAAGTATTAATATTCTATTTCTTTTCATCTTCATTACCTCGACCATTTCTAATATCTTTGAAGTAGCGATCTCTGTTTAGCTTATCAATTTTTGTCAATATAGATTTAGAATAAAATGTAATTACAATTATTCCTATTATTGACCAAATACCAAAATAAGATTGTGCATATAGTATAAATGCACCAATGCCTCTTGCTCTTGCACCAGTATAATGATATAGTATAGACCCTTTGTTAATATGATATGAATCAGATGTAGGGTTATTGTCTCCTCTAAACTCATATGTACCATCGCTATTAATATTAACGAGTCTATGTGTAATTATTATGTTTTTAATTTTATAGCCGTAGACTTCACCCTTAATCAACTCGGTATCATTTGAGATTTTTTCAAATACGCATACATCGCTTGTAGAGAACTGCAAGCTTTTATCATTATTTAATGATGCGGCGTATTTGTCATCATAGAAATCTGACATTGACCCTGATTTTATGACAAGAATTGTTTTATTGTTTATTGTAATGTTTTCGTTGCTCATCTTGTGGAAGAAAGCACTAGTTATAACTAGTACGAACAAAAATACAATAAGTATACCAGAGCATATGTTGCCAAAAAATTTATGTCTTCTATATTTGTATTCTTTCCTAATTTCTATATCATATTTACCTTGTGCAAGATTTATTCGGTATAAGCGTAGACAGGAATTTAATCCTAAATACGATAGGCCAAATATTGCTATTGTTAAGAGTGCAACTACGACTATTGTGATAATCGTAATTGATTGCATTTATATCCTCTTATTCTTATTTAAGTGTTTGATCAGTGATTTTTGCTTGATAAGCGATAACTAGACCAGATAAACCATCTGTGATTTTAGATACATCTGCGACACTATTAAAGTTTGTAGTATTTACATTACCTCTATAAGATGGTACAGGTAGTGCGAAGGCTTCGCTTTGAACATCTGCGTTGTTAGCAACAGTAACAGTTACAGCATCAGGTAATGTAGCAGCAGCAAATTCAACATAAGTACCAGTTGTTAATGAATAGCTTGTACCAGTAGTGAATGTTACTGTAACAGTATCTAGTTCTTCAACATCATAATCATTATAATTTAAAGTACCTTTAATATAAACACTAGTAATTATGTTATCATGTGCTGTTTCATCATTAGCGCTTGACCAATAAACATCATTACCACCTAAAGCGTTTAGACCTTCACTTGGTGCATCACAAATTAGATAAAGAGTGCTTATTTCTGAACCATCATCAGCATTATAAAGCTTAAAATCATTATTTAATTCAACAGAACAAACAATTTGTGGTGTTGCACCTGCATCTGAACTTTGAACACTATTAGTGAATGTCCAAGCTGCAAATCCTGTTCCTATTAAAGCAGTTGTTGCTAATAAACCAATTAAAGCAATTTTGTTTTGTAATCTCATTTTCATTATCTCCTTTATAATAAAATTTTTGTTAGATTTCTTCTATGGTGTCTCTTAACCAGGTAGAGATGTTTGGATTTGAACCAAAAGAATAGAACTAGAGCCTATTGTGTAAACCATTACACTACATCCCCATATTTAAGATTATCAAAGTGTGTTTTATGTCGTATATACCGCATTATCCATAGTTGTCAATTATATTATAATTCCAAAAAAGTGCGATATCAATATTTTTAATATGAAGTAATGATATATACATTTACAATATTTAACCATTGATTAACCAAAGGGATGGTTTTTAGTCATATAAAAAAGGGCTTGCATTATTTTTAAATAATGTTATAATGAAATTACCAATAAACTGATATAGAGGGCTATACCGCCCAGCGATATAAAGGTGTGATTATTATTGACTGAGTAATTACACCTTTATTTATTTTTTCTATTTTTAAAAACTTAATATTATGTTATAATATTCTAATACGAATATTATTAAAGGAGGTTTTCTTATGATAGATAAAATACTAGGTAAAATTAAAGCAGCTAATTCAATTATCATTATTGGACATGTTAGTCCTGATGGAGATTGTCTAGGTTGTCAATTTGGTTTAAAAGAAATCATAAAAGAAAACTTTAAAAAAGAAGTATATGCCGTTGGAGAGCCTTCAACTTCACTTGCTTTTATGGGATGTTTAGATACTATAGATGATAGTGTATTTACTAGATCTTTAGTAGTATTAACAGATGTAGCTAATGAAGCAAGAATTGCTGATAAAAGATATTCTAAAGCTTTAGATATTGTTAAGATTGATCACCATCCATATAGTGATAATACAGGCTCAGCAGTATATGTAGATACAAGTGTTTCATCAGCAAGTGAGATAATCGCAAGAATAGCTATGGAATATAATCTAAAGGTTAATGAAAAGGCTGCAAATAGCTTACTTACGGGAATTATTACTGATTCAGGTGGTTTCAGATATGATGGTGTAAATCCTAATACTTTTAAAATAGCATCGTTTTTAATGGAAGCGGGAGCTAATCCTGTTGAGTTAAATAAAAAAATAGCAACTGTAACATTTAATGAGCTTAAAATTAAAGGGTTTGTTATTGAAAATATGAAGAGAACTAAAGAAGGTTTTGTATATTGTTACATATCTAAAGAAACAAGAGCAAAATATAATGTTATATATGAAGAAGCAAGTAATGCTTTAGATGTATTAGGTAATATTGAAGATTGTCCTATTTGGGCTTTAATTCTTGAAATAGATAACGAATTACGTGTTAGACTTAGATCAAGTGGTCCAGTAATTAACACTCTAGCAAACAAGTATAGAGGTGGAGGACATCCTCTAGCTAGTGGATGCTACTTAAATAATGAAAGTGAAATAGAAACATTTGCTAATGATGCAGATGAATATATTAGAAATTACAAACATATAATGAATAATAGATAGGAGGAATAATTATGTTTTTTGAAGATTTAGCAACTGATGCCCCTACATATTTAGATTTTGGAGGTATCATGGCATTATTAATTGCTTTTGTGTTTTCTTTTATAATTGGATATGAAAGACAAGCCGTAAGAACTAGAAGTAGCGTATCAAGTCATGTATTGGTATCTGTTAGTGCTTGTGCTGTTGCTCTATTGCAAAGATATATTTATCAATTTGATTCATCAACAAATAGCCAAAGAATTATTGCTGCTATATTAACAGGTATGGGATTCTTAGGTGCTGGTGTTATTCTTAAGACTGGAGATAAGATTAGAGGTTTAACTACAGCTTCAACTATTTGGTTTTGTATCATTACATCTATTATTTTAGGTATGAACTTCTTAGCTTTAGGTGGAATTATGGCTGGCTTTGGTGTAATATTCATTTATGCTAGAGATTTTGCTAGAGGAGTAAATCCATTTGCTCCAGGAAAAATAAAAGCAAAAAATGAAGCAAAAGAAAAAGAAAATAGTGAAAAAGAAGACAAAATAAACGAGGAGTGATTTTATGTTTGAGCCTATTTGTGCGATATGTACTCCTTATGGTAGTAGTGCTATATCTATTATTAGATGTAGTGGAGCTGGTTCTATTGAATTAGTAAATAAAATTTTTAAGGGTAAGGATTTATCTAAGGCTAGTGCCAACACTATTTGGTATGGCCACATTTATGATAATGATGAAGTAGTAGATGAAGTAATGGTATCTATTTTTAAAGCACCTAAATCATTTACTTGTGAAGATAGTGTAGAAATTAGTTGTCATGGTGGTATTTATGTAACTAATAGAGTATTAAAGACACTACTAAAAAATGGATTTAGAATGGCTGAACCAGGTGAGTTCAGTAAAAGAGCTTTTTTAAATGGTAGAATTGATTTAGTTCAAGCTGAATCTATTATGGATATGGTTAGTGCTAAAAATAAATTAGCTTTAGGCATTGCCAATAATGGTATTAGTAAAAATACTTCTAATATGATTAACGATTTAAGAAAAGAAGTATTAGATATATTAGTTGATATTGAAGTTAATATTGACTATCCAGAATATACGGATATTCCTGAAATTGAATATAAGAACTTAAAGGATAGAATAGATTCTATCATTTTAAAGATGGAAAAAATACTAAAAAAATCATCTGGTGGTAAGCTTATTAGAGAAGGTATAAAAACCGTAATTGTTGGAAAACCTAATGTAGGTAAGTCTAGTTTATTAAATACCTTATTAGACGAAGAAAAGGCTATAGTAAGCGATATTGAGGGAACTACTAGAGATTATATTGAAGGATTCTTAAATATAGGTGGTATTACTTTAAACTTAATAGATACGGCAGGTATTAGAGAATCTAGTGATGAAATAGAGCGTATTGGAGTAGAGCGTAGCTTATCTAAAATTGATAGTGCTGATTTAGTATTAGTGTTACTTGATAATAGTAGAAAATTATCAAGCCTAGATTTAGAAATATTAGATAAAACAAAGGATAAGAAAAGAATCGTTATTATGAATAAGATAGACTTAAATAAGGAAAATGATTATGATGCGGATATCTTTATTTCTATTAACGATAATAAGGGCTTAGATAAATTAGAGGATAAAATATTAGATGTCTTAAATCTAAATGAATTTAACACTACTGATAGTAATTATTTATCTAATGTTAGACATATAGATCTACTGGAGAAGTCCTTAGATTCCTTGAAAGAAGCTATTAAGGGAATAGATAGAATGATGGAAGTAGATATGATAAGTATCGATATAAAAGATTCCCTTAATTTAATGGGTGAAATAGTAGGAGAATCTAATACAGAATTAGTAATAGATAGATTATTCTCTAGATTTTGTTTAGGAAAGTAATTAATATCATATTAATTACTCCTAAAGTGTGTTATAATATTTTTGGTTAGGGGTGAAAAGCATGTCTTATCAAGCATTGTATAGAACTTATAGACCTAAATGTTTCAAAGAGGTCGCAGGACAAGAACATATCACAAGAACACTTATGAATGCTTTACAAAACGAAAAGATAAGTCATGCATATTTGTTTAGTGGGCCACGTGGTACAGGTAAAACAAGTATCGCCAAAATATTTGCGAAAGCCGTTAACTGTATGAAAGCACCAATTAGTGATTGTTGCTGTGAATGTGAAATATGCCAAGGTATTCAAGAAGGTAAAATTAGTGATGTAATTGAAATAGATGCCGCTAGTAATAATGGTGTAGATGAAATTAGAGAATTAAGAGAAAAGGTTAAATATGTACCTAGCGTTTGTAAGTATAAGGTATACATTATAGATGAGGTTCATATGTTATCAACAAGTGCTTTTAATGCTTTACTAAAAACACTTGAAGAACCGCCAAAACACGCCATTTTCATTCTAGCTACAACTGAAATACATAAAATACCTGCAACAATTCTTTCTCGTTGTCAAAGATTTGATTTTAGAGCAATATCTAATGATGATTTGATTAAAAGAGTAAAGCTAGTTGCGGAAAAAGAAAATATTAAAATTACTGATGAAGCAATAGAAACTATCGCTATAAATGCTGAAGGAGGACTTAGAGATGCCTTAAGCTTATTAGATCAAGCCTTAAGCTATGCTAAGGATGAAATAACTGCTTCAGATGTTCATGATGTAAGTGGTAGTGTTACTAGTAGTGATTTAATTGAATTAGTTAAATCATTAAAAGACATGAACCCTACTAGCGCTATGGAAAAAATAGATGATTTGATGAAAAACGGAAAAGAAATTAATAGAATTGTTAATGACTTAATCACATTCTTCAAAAACATTTTATTGTATAAGAATGTTAGTGGATATAATAGTGATTCATCATTATACAAGAATAATGATTTCATTAGACTTTCTAAAGAATTATCAAATCAAAGAATTTATCTATTTATAAACGTTTTAAGTGAAGTTCAAAATAATATTAAGTGGACTAACCAAAAGCGTGCATATTTAGATTTAGGTATTATTAAAATGACAGATTCATTCGAATTAAAGAATGTTAATGATAATGAACTTCTTTATAGGCTAGAAAAGAAAGTTGAAGAACTTGAAAAAAGACCTCTAGCTAGAGCTGTTGAAGAGGTAAAAGTAGAAAAAGAAGAAAAATACGAAAACAATTATGACATGATTAGAAAGATTATGTCTAATGCAAATGAAGAGAAACGAGAGCTTATGCTTAGAGGTTGGCCTTCATTAAGCAAGAATCAAGATATAGAATTAAAATTAGTCGCAAATATGCTTTCTAAGGGTAAGCTTGTTTGTATGAATGATTTTGATATGATATTAGTATTTGATGAACAATATATTTGTAGACAGCTTCAAAGAGAAGAAAACAAAGAAATTGTTAGAAAAATATTTAATAGAAAATCTCATTTAATTAATGACTATGTAGCTTTAACTGTTGAAGCTTGGAATAAGTTAAATGAGGAATTAAAAAAACCTGATATTACAGATCTAGAAATTAAGGAGAATGTTAATATCGTAGCGAAGGAAGAAGCCATATCAGAATTTGAAGAGGCTGGAATAAAATTATTTGGGAAAGAAAATATAAAATTTGAGGAGTGATGAAATATGAATCCAAATATGGTAAAGAAAATTCAAAGAATGCAAAGAGAAATGATGGAAGCACAAAAAAAGCTAGAAGAAACTGAATTCACAGGTACAGCTGCAGGTGTTGTAGATGTTACTGTTTTAGGTTCTAAAGAAGTTTTAAAGGTAACTATTAACAAAGATGCAATCGACTCTCTTGATGATTTAGAAATGATTGAAGATACTATTGTTGCTGCATTAAATAATGCATTTAAAAATGTTGATGATGAGACACAAAGAGTTATGTCTCAATTCCAAATGCCAGGAATGTTTTAATGAAGTATCTAGATGAAATAAACGGCTTAATAGAGTCTTTATCTAAATATCAAGGAATTGGCCCAAAGACCGCAGAAAGACTTGCTATTAATACGGTTACTAAGTGGGACAGTAATGATATAGATTCATTTATTAACGCTTTAAAGGAAGTTAAAAATTTAAAGCGTTGTAAGTGTTGTGGCAATATCACTAAAAATGATATATGTGATATTTGTAATAATAGATGTCATGATAAAATTATGGTTATTGAAGATGTAAAAGATTTATTCGCAATAGAAAAAGCGGATATGTATGATGGCGTATATCATATACTTGATGGAGTTATAAATTATCAAGCAGGTATTACACCAGAAGATATAAATTTAGAATCTTTATTTCTTCGCGCAAAGGATGCTAAAGAAATAATTATTGCCACAAACCCTTCTGTTGAAGGTGAAATTACAGCCCAATATATTAAAGAAATGCTTAAGGATTATGACTGTAGTATTTCTAGAATTGCTTATGGTCTTCCTGTAGGTGGACAATTAGAATATACAGATAGTTTAACCCTATTAAAGGCACTTGAAGGTAGAAGAAATATTAAGTAAAAAAATAAACTTAATAAAAAGGGCTTGAAAAAAATTTATATTTCATATAAAATAGAGTAGTCATTTAAGGAGTGATTTTAATGAACGATAAATCAATGTTAGAAGTTGCTATTGAAATAATGGAAGGTTCAAATGGACCTAAAAATATTTATGCTTTAATAGATGAAGTAATGGAAAGTGCTAAATTAGGAGACGATGCTAATTTAAAGGCTCAATTATATTTAGATATCACAACAAGCGCTGAATTTGTTTATTTAGGCGGCGAAGATGATATGTGGGATTTAAAGAGTAGACAATCACTAGAAAATTGGGATAAGACATTCTTTGAAAATGCTGTTGATGGCTCTGAAGTTGATGAAGATGAAGAAGATGAAATTTCAATGGATGAATACAATTACGTTGAAGAAGAATCAGATGAAGAAGAATCTGATGAAGATGAAGACGAGGATGAAGATGAAGATGAAGTTGAATCTTATGAAATCGATGAAAGTGCTGGAGACGAAGATGAGGACGAAGAAGATTCTTGGGATGATGAAGACGAAGATAATTCTTGGGACGAAGACGAAGAAGAAAAGTATAATGATATGATGGATGATTACGAGGATTTATACGAAGATAAATAAAAAAAATAAGAGGATTTATTCCTCTTTTTCTTTAAGGAGGTAACTATGGATATATTTGAAGAATTCCCTTCTTTAAAAAGCGAATATAATGATCTAATGGTAGAAAGATTTTCTGATGCTCCATTTAGTGAAACATTTGAATGTATTTTTGATGTTATAGAATATATTTATGATGGAGAAAAAAACGGAGAAGAAGTAAGTGAAGATTTATTTGATCTATTCACTTTTGGTTATAGATATCTTAATGAAAAATTCTTATATATTAAATCTTTAATAGAAAGAACTTATAAGAGTGATGAAGAATTTATGAAGCATTATACAGATATAGATAAATTATTCTATATTATGGATTTTATAACTGATGCGAAATTAGAAGATTTAGACGCAACTGAGCTTATGAATCTACAAGATGAAGTATTTAGTGCTATAGAGAAAAAAGAAGCACTAAAGAGTGACGTTTTAGAAAGATTAGAAGCAATTAATAATAGATTATTTATGAAAGGATTCCACGGCTTCTTAGAAACCTTTGAAGTATTATATGATGCCATTACATTTGGTATTAACGATGATGAAAAGGACGACGGGGAATTTTACGAAATCAAGAAATAAGCGCAAAATAAAAGGATTACTAGGTCTTAGTAATCCTTGTTTTTTTTTATCTTTGTTTCATTAATGGGAATAGTAAGACATCTCTAATTGAGTCATTTTCAGTAAATAACATCATTAATCTATCTATACCATAACCAATTCCACCTGCAGGTGGCATACCATATTCTAGAGCCTCAACGAAATCATAGTCGATATCACTAGCTTCATCGTTACCTAATTCTTTTTCTTTTAATTGATCTTCAAAACGTTCTAATTGATCGATTGGGTCATTTAATTCTGTATAAGCATTTGCAAATTCTTTTCCACCAATGAAAAGCTCAAATCTATCTACAAATCTAGGATCCTTTGGATTTTTCTTTGTAAGTGGAGAAATCTCTACTGGATGACCATATAAGAATGTAGGTTGAATTAATGTTTCTTCTACATATGCTTCAAAGAATAAGTTAATGATATGTCCTAAATTCTTTTCATGTTCAGCAACTTCAATATGATGTTCCTTAGCTAAAGCTAATGCTTTATCTAAAGTCATATCGCTACTTGTAAAATCAATACCTGTGATTTCCTTAATAGAATCAACCATAGATACTCTCTTCCAAGTACCACCAACATTTATTTCATAGCCTCTATAGCTAAATGTTTCTTTACCGCATACCTTATTAGCAATTTCTTTAAACATTCCTTCAGTTAAATCCATCATACCAGATAAGTCAGAATATGCACAGTATAATTCCATTAGAGTGAATTCAGGGTTATGAGTTAAATCCATACCTTCATTTCTAAATGTTTTACCAATTTCATAAACCTTTTCCATACCACCAACAAGTAGACGCTTTAAGTTTAACTCTAGAGCAATTCTTAAATACATATCTAAGTCTTGTGCATTATGATGTGTAACAAATGGTCTAGCACTAGCACCAGTTAGAAGTGTTGTAAGAATTGGTGTTTCAACTTCTGTATAACCAGAATTATCTAAGTAGTTTTGAATACATCTAATAATTCTAGGTCTAAGGAATGCAACCTTCTTACTATCTTCATTCATGATTAAGTCTACATATCTTCTTCTATAACGCTCTTCCTTATCGGTTAAACCATGGAACTTTTCAGGAAGTGGTCTTAAAGCTTTTGTTAAGTGAGTGTATTTAATGGCTTTAATACTTAATTCTCCAGTATTTGTAATAAATACATAGCCATCAATACCAACGATATCACCAATATCACTCATCTTATATAATTCATAAGCTTCTTCACCAACATTATCGCTTCTCATATAGATTTGGATATTACCATCTTTATCTTGTATATTCATAAAACCAGCTTTACCTTGACGACGATTAGTCATAATACGTCCGGCAACTTTAACGAAATATTTTTCATCATTAGTTTCGTATTTAGCCTTTGTTGGTTCAATTTCTTCTTTAAATTTATTTGATACTTCAGGATCTCTTTTATCTAAACCTTCTTGGTATTTTGCCTTAATAGCTTTAACTACATCTACATCAGCTTGATATAAGCCTTTAATGATTCCAGAAGTAGAAGTTCTATCAAATCTTTGTCCAAATGGGTCTAAGCCTAATTCCTTTAGCTTTTCTACCTTTTCTCTTCTTACTAATTCTTGTTCAGTATATTCTCTTTCCATACTTAATACCTCCAAACATAAATTATTATAACATAAGTATTATAATAATTCTATAACAAAAAAATGCCCCTACAACAGTAGAGGCGTTTTCATTTTTATTCTTCTTTAGTTTCTTCAGCTTCAGCAGGCTTTTCTTCTTCTTTAACTTCAGTAGCTTCTGCGTCTACAGCTTCACTTTTTTCATCTTTCTTTTCTTCTTTAACGAAATCGTTCATAGAACCAGCAGAATATAATAAAGTGAAGTCATTTTTAGCTAGTTGAGTAATGAAGTCAATAATTACAATAATGAATCCTACTAGTGGAACTATCATAAGGATTGCACCTACAAGAGGAGAAGCATCTTTAGTTTCAATATACTTAAAGATACGTGCAACAATACCAATTCCAAGTAAAGCTAATAAAGCCTTTAGCCATTTAGCTAATCCATTAAACCATCTTTCAAAACCATTTACCATATCGAAAAATACCTCCTTTGATATATATTTTATAATTATTTATTTATTATTACAATAAAAAAGAAACAATTTGTTTATTAAATATGGACATAATTATAAAAAAAGTAGAAGTATTAAGCTTCTACCTTTTCTTCTTTAATTATTTCATACATTAATTCAGCTTCATTTTTCTTAACAAATTCATTTGTATTTAATACTTTGAATGTGATTAATTTCATGCCAAATCTAATTGTGACGATATCATTTACTTTAATATCAGTTGATGGCTTACATACTTTGCCATTAACTGTTATCTTTTCATGATCAGCTACCTCTTTAGCAACTGTTCTACGTTTAATAAGACGTGATACTTTTAAATATTTATCTATTCTCATTATTCTTCGTCTTTTTTCTCTTCAGTAGTTTCTTCAGTAGAAGAAGTATCTTCTGATTCTGTATCCTCAATAGAAGCTTCTTCGCTTACTTCTATAGGTTTATTAATGTTTTCATCAACAACCTTCTTTAAGTCTTCGATATTTACTTCTTCATTGTTAGCTAAAGTAACTTTTTCTTCTTTAGCATTTTTTTCAGCATCCTTAGCCTTTTTATCTTCCCACCAAGAAAGTCTTCCTGTTCTTTCAATTTCAAGAATATCTTGACCATTAAGTGTTTCAACTTCAAGAAGATATTTAGCTATATTTTCTAATAATTCTTTATTTTCTTCTAAGCACTTTTTAGCACGTGCATAGCAGTCATCCATAATCTTTCTAACTTGGTCATCAATTTCCTTCGCAACAGCATCAGAGAAGTTCTTTTCAGCTAGATAATCTCTACCTAAGAATACGTTACCTCCGCCATTTTCATATTGTACAGTACCCATATCACTCATACCATATTGAGTAACCATTGCTCTTGCAATTTTAGTTGCTTGTTGGAAGTCATTATGAGCACCAGTAGATATTTCATTGAAGCATAATTCTTCACTTACTCTACCACCTAAGAAACCAGTAATCTTATCAAGTAAACCTTGTTTAGTTTCAAAGAATGTTTCTTGTTCAGGAAGCATTAAAGCATATCCACCGGCTTGTCCACGAGGAATAATTGTTACCTTTTGAACGATATTTGCATTTTCAAGTTTTAAACCGATAACAGCATGTCCTGCTTCATGATGAGCAACCATGATTCTTTCTTTTTCAGAATACTTTCTACTCTTTTTAGCAGGTCCCATTAATACTCTATCAACAGCTTCATCGATATCTTGAAGCTCAATAACTTTTCTATTAGCTCTAGCAGCTAGAAGAGCTGCTTCATTTAATAGGTTAGCAATTTCAGCACCAGAGAATCCTGGGATTCTTTGTGCTACTTCATTAAAGTGTACATTTGGAGCAAATAATTTGTTTCTTCCATGTACTTTAAGAATTGCCTCTCTACCAACTACATCAGGGTTTGGAACAGTAATTTGTCTATCAAATCTACCTGGACGAAGTAGTGCAGGGTCTAAGATATCAGGACGGTTAGTTGCAGCCATTACAATGATACCTGAATTATTACCAAATCCATCCATTTCAACTAATAATTGGTTAAGTGTTTGCTCTCTTTCATCGTGTCCACCACCTAAACCAGCACCTCTTTGTCTACCTACAGCATCGATTTCATCGATGAATACGATACAAGGAGAGTTTTCTTTTGCTGTTTTAAATAAATCTCTAACACGGCTAGCACCAACACCAACGAACATTTCAACGAAATCAGAACCAGAAATAGAGAAGAAAGGAACATTAGCTTCTCCAGCTACGGCTCTAGCAAGTAATGTTTTACCAGTACCTGGTGAACCAAATAGAAGAATACCTTTAGGAATTCTTGCTCCTATTTCAACATACTTTCTTGGATTCTTTAAGAAGTCAACAACTTCTTCAAGCTCTTGCTTTTCTTCATCACAACCAGCAACATCTTTAAATGTTACGGATTTATCTTTAGCAAGTCTAGCATTAGACTTTGCAAAGTCAAAGGCTTTATTATTTCCTCCACCACTAGATAGAGCTCTAAATAATAGAATAAATATTATGATTGAACCAACTAATGGAAGTAGGTTAATTATTATTGATAGAACATTTGTATTACTTGCTTGAGTATATTCAACAGTAATAGTTGTGTTTTCATATAATAATTGTTGAATTGGCTTAATAGCATTTGGATCAGTAACAAAGTTTGTATTATCAAATACCTCTTGAGAGATATATACATAATAGTTTGTTTCTTTTCCTTCGCTAGTTGTATAAACACCACTTACATAATATAACATGTAGTTATTTCCTGTAGATGGTTTAGCATTTACCGATTTCATTCTATCAGGGAATTCTTTAACTTGATTATAGAATTCTTGATATGTTAATTTTGTTTTTTTAGTCTTATTACCAAATATTAATAGTAGACATCCAGCCACGATAGCCGCAACTATTAAATACATGATAATGCTTGTAATTAGCGATTTTTTATTTCCACCATTCAAGATTAATCACCATCCTTATATATTTCTTCCTTAAGCACACCTATAAATGGAAGATTACGATATTTTTCATTGTAGTCTAGTCCAAAGCCTACGGCAAATTCATTTGGAATTTTATATCCAACATACTTAGGAGTAATATCAGTTACTCTACGCTCTGGCTTATCAAGTAGAGTTACAATAACTATTGATTTAGCACCTCTAACAGATAAGATTTCACTAATTGTTTTAAGTGTTTTACCTGTATCAACGATATCCTCAACAATAATTATATCTCTATCTTTAACACTACAATTTAAGTCCTTTTTAATTTGAACATCTCCACTATTAGTTCCATGGTAGCTTGATGCGACCATAAAATCTAATTCTATTTGAATATCCATATGCATAATTAAACTAGTCATAAAAGGTACACAACCCTTTAACAAGCCTATAACTAGAGGAGGTTTATCATTGTTCCTATAGTCATCACTTAATTGCTTTCCTAGTGTCTTACACATTGCATCAATTTGTTCTTCAGAGACTAATATTTCTTTTATATCATCAGTCATCATTTTCATTCACCTCATATACTATATAAATAGGGTCAATTACATCCTTAGGTCCTTTAATAATACCAGGTATACCTAAGATGTTATCATTGTTATCAACTACTAATGGTACTCTATTACGAGTATCCATTGGTATTTTCATATCAATGAATAGATCCTTTATTTTTTTCTTACCAAACTTGAATACGAAATAGTCACCGTCTTTCCTATTTCTTACTCTTAAAGGTAATACTAAAGTATTATAACACAATTTTAAATAGATTTCTCTACTATTTTTTATATTTCGTGTTAATTTCACTTTAGCACCATCAGGTAGTGTAATAGTTTCATCTAGTTTTAATTCATATTCATAATCGATATAATCGATATGCTTACTGATATAAGAATTACCATAGTTTTTCTTAAAACAATAGTCCTTACTAATGTTAATATATCCATTAGGATTATTATTTAAAATCATGTTTTTGATTTGAACTATCTTATTATAGCTACAAGGAATATTGTTCTGTTCTAGGATGTATGAAATATAATCTAGCTTCACACTATCATCTAAATTAGAGAATTCCTCATTATTTATTTCACCCTTATTAAGCTTAAATAATCTTTTTGATTCTTTTCTAATATAATCAAAAGCTAAATACATTTGCTTAGAATATCTTAGGATATTTTGGTAAATGTTTTTATTTTCTTCAACCAATATAGGAACTATATGGTGACGATATCTATTTCTTGTATATTTATCTTTCAAATTAGAATTATCTTCCATATATGGTATATTTTTTAACTCTTGGTATTCTTTTATAGTTTGTCTATTTACACATAATAAAGGTCTAATTATAGAAAAGCTACTATAATTAATAATTGGCTTTATTCCGCCATAACCATATAAATTACTACCACGAGATATACGCATTAAAATAGTTTCTAATAAGTCATCCAAGTGATGAGCTGTAGCTATTTTAGTCGCATTATATTTTCTAGCTACATTAAAGAAAAACTCATAGCGTAGTCGTCTAGCTTCATCTTGGAAATTAGTACCTTCTATTTTATCTAGTACTGTTGATTCAAATTTTATATTTCTTTCTTCAGCATACTTTTTAACGAATATTAATTCATCTTTTGATTCTATTCTTACATTATGATTAACGTGCGCGATTATTATATTATAGCCAAGATCATAAAGCACGTTTAAAAGAACCATTGAATCTATACCACCAGATACTCCAACAACAATGGTTTCATTCTTTTCTATTAAGTTTTCTTCGTTAATAAAATTCTTAATAGTATCAATCATAAAATTCACCAATACATATTATAACATAAATTATTATATTTTAAAAATATAATGCGAAAAGCGTGTTATTATAATTGGCAAAGAGATTTTTAATCATTAATTCTTTCGAATTATAATTTCTAACTCTACATAGAATTATAGGTAGAAATTAATTAATGAAAAAAAATTAATACTACTATGTTACAAGGAGGAACAATATCATGAGAGTATTAAAAACAAATAAAAATGGTATAGAAGCCGTAGAGAAATTTCTAAAAGATCATCATATTGGATACCATATTGTGGAAGGGACTAAGTATGTGACATTTGCGATCAGAAAGATTCCAGATGAAGCACTAAAGGAATATAGAGAATTCCACAAGGTAATTACCGAGATTAACAAGGCTCTTTTAGAAGCAGAAAAGAAACAAGCCGAAAGAGAAAGGCTAAGACAAGAACAAGAACAAAAGCAAGAAGAAGAAAAAAAGACAATCACTCTTAAGGATATCACTAGGAAAAACAATGTTGATGATACTGAGTGGGATCAAATTGATGTAGAAGATGATTCGGTGGAGATAGAAAACTTTGATCGCCCTCAAGTTGTAGTTCCTGAATATATGGCAAATAAGGAACTTATTAGAAAAGTTAAGAGATTTAAAAGAAATCTTAATATGGTTGTAAAAGGGCAAGAAATAGCCATTAATAAGTTAGTAGAGACTTATTATTTAACACACACTATCATTGATGAAAAAGACAAAGTTGTAGGAGGTTCTATCCTATTTGTAGGACCTAATGGTGTAGGTAAAACATACTTAGCAAAAGCCTTCGCAGAAGAGCTAGAAAGAAAATATTTAATAGTAAACATGAGTGAATATAGTGACAAAGATTCTATCTATAGATTTAAAGGATTTGATGACACTTATAAAAACTCAACAGCCGGTGTAGTAACATCTTTTGTAGATGAAAATCCTGATAGTGTAATAATATTTGATGAAATAGATAAGGCTGATAAAAAGGTGCATGATTTATTCATTGAATTATTCAATACAGGAGCTATCTTTGATGCGAAGCTTAAAAGAAAGGTATCTTTTAAAAACACATTACTAATATTTACAACAAATGTTGGTAAGGCTATCTATGAAGATGAAAATATTGATATATCTAGAGTAGATGAAGCTAAAATAATTGATGCTATTGTTAAGGAGAAGAGTAGCGTTACAGGTGAACCTATATTTTCTAAGGCTATAGTATCTAGATTATCTTCTGGTGGAATTGTTATGTTTAACAATCTAGAGCCAAGTGTATTAATTGATATTGCTAAACATCATTTTAGGAACTGTCTAGATATCTATTCAAAGAATACAGATTTAAAAATTAAAATAAATGATGAAGATGAAATTATATCTGCTTTAACCTATTCGTGTGGTGGAAAAGCTGATGCTAGACGTTTAACATCACTTGTAGGAAAATATGCTAACCAAGCGATTTTAGGCGGTTTAAAAAACTTAAGCGATGCTCAATTTGATAATCTAGAAACTATTGAATTTAGAGTTAACGAAATAGAAAAAATCACCTTAGATTTAAAAGGCAAAACTAAAGGAATAATGTTTACTTCTAAAAGACTTTATGATAGAGTAAAAGGCTTAAGAAGAGGTATTGATTTAATACATTCAGAGTCTATTGAAGAAGCCAAAGAACTACTTAAAAAAGATATTGATTTTATCATTATTGATTTAGATTTAAATGCTATAGAAGATTCTTATTCTATTGATTTAAGTGACATTTCTTCTGATGGTAGAAAATTAGTTGATTATGTATTTGAATTTAATAGAGAAGTTCCTATCTATTTACTTAATAGAAATAGAGATCTTTGTGATTATGAACCTCTAATAAACCAAGGTGTTAAAGGTATAGTCAATTTTGATCTAACATTAAAGCAATTTAAAAATGATATTTTAGAAATTCAGAAAGCATCTTTAATTGCTAAAAAGTGTTATCAATTACGTAGATCCAATAAAGCCTTAACTTATAAGATTAGAAAAAAGATTATTGATAATACTCTAATAGTAGAAATGTATGATTTAAAGTATAAAACAAGTTATTTAACTGAAGATAATGATGTTATTCTTGATTTCCAAAGACCAGATGTTAAATTTAGCGATGTCATTGGATGTGAGGATGCTATAAATACGCTAAAAGATTTTGTTAAGTATCTAGATGATCCAATGGAATACACTAAAAATGGTGCTAGAGCGCCAAGAGGTGTCCTATTATATGGACCTCCAGGAACAGGTAAGACTACCTTAGCTAAAGCTTTAGCAGGAGAAGCTAGGGATTGTGAAATCATTCAAAAATCAGCTTCTGATTTTGTTGGCAAAGATCCATCAGTAATAGAAGATTTATTCAATGAAGCAAGAAGATATGCTCCAGCTATTATCTTTATTGATGAAATTGACGCTATTGCTAAAGAAAGAATTGGCATTTCTAATACAGAACCATTATTAAATAAACTTCTAACAGAACTAGATGGCTTTGAATTTAATCCTAAAAAACCAGTATTAGTAATTGCTGCAACTAATTATCCTGTTGAAAAGAAGAATGGTTGTCAAATATCATTAGATCCTGCCTTTGTAAGAAGATTTGATAGAAAAATATGTATAGATCTACCTGATGAAGCTGGTAGAAGAAAAGTAATTAAATATTTCTTAAACACTCATAATGCAACAAATATAAGTGAAGATTGTATTAATAATATTGCTAGTAGAGCAATTCAATATAGTCCTGATAATTTAGGTAAGCTTATTGAACATGCTATTAGAAGAGCATCTTCACCTGATAAATTAACTGATGAAATCTTAAATGATTCTTTTGATGCCAATAAGTATGGTGAAAAAGAAAACTACTTATCATTTGAAGATAAGAAGTCTACAGCTATACATGAGGCTGGGCATGCTCTAGTAAGCTATCTAACAGGTAATGAAATATCTTATATTACTATTAGATCTAGAGGTAGCTTTGGTGGATATGTTTCATTTAGAGAAAAAGAAAATAAAACATATAACAAGCAAGACTTATTAAATAAGATATGTATTGCCCTTGCTGGTAGAGTTGCTGAAACCATAAAATATGGCGAAACAAAGGGAACAACAACAGGTGCATCAGAAGATTTAACATATGCTACAGGCGTGGCTAAATCAATGATTTGTGATTACGGAATGAGTGATAGCTTAGTAGCTTTAGAACTATTTGGTGACATTAAAGAAGAGAAAGTCTTTCAAGAAGTTGACTCTATTTTAAAGAGAGAAAACAAAAGAACAAGAGAGCTTATTCTAAAAAACAAAAACAAGTTTGATGCCTTAATTATTACTTTAATGGAAAAGCAAAGCTTAACCGGAAAAGAAGTATGTGATTTATTTGCTACAGTCTTTGAAGATGATGAATTAAAAAACATAATAGAATCATAAAAATAGAGGTGTTAGATTAATTTCTAACACTTTTTTATATTTTTTGGATAAAACGTGTTAGTTAGAAACTAACATGTTTTTGTTTACAATTTATTAACAAATATGTTAAAATAAAGAGGACAAGACAGTTAGTCTATAAAAGGAGAGATTTTTTATGAATAAAAAAAATATTGTAAAACTTGGAGCATGTTCCTTACTTGTTAGCTTACTAGCTTTAACTGCTTGTAGCAAGAAAACTACAGCTAAACCTAGCACAACAGCTAAGCCAAGCACTAAGACAACAGCAAAGACAAGTGCTACAACAAAGAAAACAACTAAAAAACAAACTACTACTGAAGCAGCATCAAAGCAAGTAGTAGGCTACAAAGTTTATGTAGATAACAAATTAAATCCTGAAGAATCAGTAAAAATTGAATATGGAACACCATTTGATTATGGTCGTATAAAATTAGAAAAAGTATTTGATGATAACACAACTGAAGTAGAGAATAAGTCTAATTATTCATTTGAAAGTGATTTTACTAGAGAATCAGATCTAGGAGAATATAGTATCACTGTAAAATATAAAAATTTTCAAGATACAATTATTCCTGTTGAAGTTGTTAAAGCTAAATTAGATGTATCTTATCTAAAAATAACTAATACAGAATTTGTTTATGATGGCAATTCTCATGGCCCTGAAATTGAAGGATTATATGAATTACCAAGAGATATCAGTATAAGATCAAACAATTTCAGTAAATTAGATGCCGGAACATATCATGCATCTTTAGATATTTATGCTGTTGATTCAGCTAAATATGAAGTAGTAAATGTTCCTGAAAGCTTTAGTGACATTACTTGGACAATCAAAAAAGCTGATGCTTCATTTAGCTTTATTAAAAATCCATCAAAAATCTTTGATGGACAAGAAGTAAGAATAGAGGCTGAAGCAAATATTGATTGTGAAGAAGAAATATTCTACAAGAAAAAAGGAGAAGATGATAGTCAATACACTACTGTTGCTCCAATTGATGCTGGAGAATACACAGCAAAATTAGTTATACCTGATACAGATAACTATAATGGATGCACTGAAATTATTGATTTTAAGATTGATAAGCTAAAACTTGCTAATCCTTATTTTGATAATGATAAAAACTTTGTTCTTCATAAAGAGGGAATAACTTATGATGCATATGATTACTATATTGGTTTTGATAGTGATTATATGGAGTTAGATGTAGAGACAGATATTGAACAATCAGAAATTGGTAGATACGCTTATAAGGCAAAGATTAAAGATGAATATGTTAATAATGTCGAAATCATTAATAATGAAACAAGCTATTGGCTAATTAATGGATATTTCTCTACATATGTTGAAAGTGTCACAATTAACGGAGTAGAAGTAGAAGATTTATCTATATTTGATACTTTAGAAGCTTTAGAAAGTGGTAAAACTTATAGATTTAATTATAAGGAAGGCTATGATGGATATCTTGATGGATATGAAAATTTAGATTATTCACAAATGAATCCATCAAGTAATCACGTATTTGATTTTAAAATTATTGCTGAAGGTGATTCAGTAGATAATGCTTTGTTCACTAGAAACTGGTTCACTAAAACTTATGGTGTTGATTATTTAACAGTTAATGGTAAAAAACATCAAATAGAAGCATTCAACGACACAAAATATAATTATATTGAATATGTTAAAGATAACAATAATAAAATCAAGGTTGGTTTCTATGGCTTTGACGATGAAACTATTAGAATATACTATACAAAAAATTATCAAGAATATGACTTTAAAAACGGCGAAGAACTAACTATTGATGTGTCTGATATAAATGGTTTTACTGTTGTTGTAAATGGACATGATGTTAAATTCCGTGAAAAGAGCCCTATTAAAGCCTTTAATTTAACATTATATAGTTTTGAAACAGGTGAAATTAGTAATGTTTTAGTAGAATATAGTAAAAAAGTTGGCGGTTTTAGTTATGTTGATAGTGATTATGATAAGTTCTGTATTGGTGCAGAAGCTATATTTAATGATGAATATGCTAATGCAACATATGAATTCTTTAATCCTGATAATGAAAGTATATTTAACTTTGATTCACTAGATGGCTATTATTATTTGAAGGTAAGAAGTTATCTAGGAGATCAAAAATTAAGAGAATTGATGTTCTATGTAGATGCTGGAAACAATGTAATTGATGAAGATTTATTCTATGATACAATACACTACGACTATGTATGCTACACATCTAATAATAAGTTTACTATACCTAATGAAAAAGGATTAGACTTATATATTGATGGGGTAAAATCAACAGATGGTTTAATTACAGAAAGTTCTAAAGGTATTTTTGAACATGTTGTAGAGTTCAAGAAAACAATTAACGGAAAAGATATAAACTATAAATTTAGATTATTTGTAATTAATAGCGATAACATCTTTAACTATTGTAGTGAAGCTGGTTTTGCATACGAAGATTATGGATTAACTAATAAATATGTATCAGATTATGATGAAAATTTAAAGAATCTTGTTACTTTCCAACAAAGCGTAGATGTAAGTGGCTTAGGAAACTTTGATTCTGTTTTCGCAACATGTATTGATGGATATAGCTTAAATAAGGAAAAATCAACTTATGGCTTTAAAGATTTCAATCAAAAGTATAGCTTATTCTATATCAAGTATGTCTTTGAAAAAGATGGTAATGAATATGAAGCTTATGTATATGTTGATTACTACGGAGAAGTAACAAACGATACTAAAGTAAGAGGTGAAATAGTTTATCTAAACAAAGAATCTTATTCATACGATAGAACTTTTGCTATAGTAGATGATAAAATTGATATTCTTTCAGAAAACAAGAAAAACAGTTTAAGATTCTATATGAGCGATATCAATAATATTTTTGAGTTATTGGATAGCAAAGGATTAGAGTATCATTATTCATATTATTATGATGAAAAATATGTTGAATTCTCTAATTTAGAAGCTGGCACTTATACATTTACAATTAAAACACCTGCTGGATTTAAGCGTGTAATAACTATTAATTTAGATTACACAGATAAAGGTTTTGAAATTACTAGAACTGATGATAGTGAAGGATTTAGTTTGTTTATCAATGAAGATTTCACAGGAAATATTAAAATTACAACAAATGAAATTGATATGATAACAGGTGCTGTTGGATATTTTGGTGATAGTAAATATATAATCGATGATTCATATATTAATGTTTCTTTTAGTGGACTAGCAAAGGATAGAGTATTTAGGGATTGTTTCTATACACAAAAGCTTAAAGAAAATGATAAATTAGATGTTTATTATGATGAATTAAATAGACCATATGTAATTGTTTATCTAAGCGTATTTAATAACTTTGAAGTAAAATTATATTTATGTGAAATGGAAAAACCAGAAAAATATTTACAATTTGGTAAAGAAATTTATGAAATTAATCTTGATGGAACTGATAATTTAGGTGATTTAGTCCAAATTGATAATACAGGTAAATATCTAGGAGTACCTAATTTAGATTATTATGGATCATTTACTCTTACATTATCAAAAGTATATGATGACTATAGCTATGTTATAATAAGCGGAGAAAATCCATCAGCTTATGATACACTTGAAGAAATGATAGAGGCAGGAGTTGCATTTAGAGTAACTGATACAACTACTTTAAGTGTAGAAGTACCTCTACGTGTGCCAGTATTCTATATTCTAGAAGAAGGAGCAACTTCATTAGATAATTCAAAGATGCATACAGTTAATGTAGCAAAAACAAATATATTTGAATTTGAAATAAATGATAAATTATATTATGAACACTTCTGTATGGATTTCTTTGGCAGTAATACACATGAAGAAAACAATGCTGATTATGAGATTTCATATGGTAGTGGATCTCCATTTAGTAATGTTTTATATTATGCAATTGGTAAAGATGAGCTAGATAATATTGTTGATGGTGTATATAAGCTAAAGGTTAATCCTGGTATTGCAAATATGATATTTGTTCAAGGAGAAGGAATGGATACAGTTGAATTAGAAATAGATAAAGATGGTATGATTTCTATTCCTGTTACAGAATATTTCGATGATGAAGTTGAGTTCTATGTCGGCATGGGAAGCAATGGAAACATTGGATTAGGTATAAAATTTGTTCTAGTCTTTGATGATGAATATGGAAATCCATTGATTTAAAAAAGGAGTAGACTTTAATGTTTATGGACTACCTGTATCAATAGTATTAGTATTCTTTGATCCATTAATGTCTTAATATTAAGCAACCTTCGGGTTGCTTTTTATTTAATAAAAAAAGGCTTATTTATGCGAAATAGACATAAATAAGCATAAATGTATCATTTATAAAAAATAATAAAAAAAGATTATTGACATATAAAAAAAGTAATATTATAATATGCTTGTATTTAATAATTAAACCGTTGAAACGGAAGTTAAACGATTTATCGCTTATAGAGAGTAAGGGATGGTGGAAGCCTTACAGTATGAGAATTGACAAATGGGCCGTTGAGGGAATTACGAACGATTTCTAGTAGTAATTACGTTATTCTTACGTTAGTAGATAGGTTTGTGCTAGCAGACTGAAAAAGAGCCACATTATTATGTGGAATTTAGGTGGTACCGCGGGAATTATACTCGTCCTATTAGTTTAGGACGAGTTTTTTGTTTATAAGGAGGATTTAAAAATGAAACCAACATTAGAAGAAATAAAAGGAATGAATTTGGAGGGTTTTAATATTATACCAGTATATAAAGAAATATATTCAGATATTAAAACACCCATACAAGTACTTAAAAACTTAAAAGCAAAATCAAAGAAAGTATTCTTACTTGAATCTGTATCTCAAGAAATCTGGGGTAGATATTCCTTCTTAGGCTTTGATCCTAGATGTGAAATTAAATGTAAGGATAAAGAAATAACAATAACTACAGATGAAGGATTATCTAATACATTCCATAGTAATGATCCTATGAATGAAATTAGAAAGGTTATAAAGGAATATAGATCTCCTAAATTAGATAACTTACCATCCTTTACTGGTGGATTAGTTGGTTATGCTTCATATGATACACTTCAATATGCGGAAAGCTCCTTACACTTTTCTTCATATGATGAAGCAAAATTTAATGATTATCATTTTATGTTATTTGATAAGATTATTGCTTTTGATAATGTTAGACAAAAGATAATCGTTATTGAAAACATAAAACTAAATGATTTAGATAACCAATATAAAAAAGCTGAAAAGAATATTAACTTCTATATTGATTTAATTAAAGCTGATTTAAATCCAAATATAGGAAATAATAAAATAATTGAGCCGATTAGAAGTAATGATACATTTAGTGAATATAAAAAGAAGATTGAAAAGATTAAATACTATATCACTGAAGGAGATATCTTCCAATGTGTATATTCAAGAAGATTTAAAGGTAAAATGATTGGTTCACTATTTAATACATATAGAGTTTTAAGAGGATTAAATCCTAGTCCTTATATGATATACTTAGATACTAATGAACTTGAAATAGCTGGAGCAAGTCCTGAAACACTAGTTAAGAAGGAAGGTAATTTATTACAAACCTTCCCTATCGCAGGTACTCGTCCTAGAGGAAAGAATGAAAAAGAAGATTTAGAAATAGAAAAAGAATTACTAGCTGATGAAAAAGAACTAGCAGAACATAATATGTTAGTAGATTTAGGAAGAAATGATATTGGTAAGATTTCTAAGTTTAATAGTGTAGATGTTATAAATTATAAATATGTTTTAAAGTTTAGTCATGTAATGCATATAACTTCTACAGTTAATGGAATAATTAGACCTGATAAGGATGCCATAGATGCCCTAAAAGCCATACTACCAGCAGGGACATTATCAGGAGCTCCAAAAATAAGAGCCGCAGAAATAATTGATGAGCTTGAACCAGTAAGACGTGGTATATATGGTGGAGCAATTGGATATATTGATTTTAATGATAATTTAGATATGTGCATATGCATTAGATGTGCCATTAAAAAAGGTGATTATGTATATGTACAAGCAGGTGGAGGAATTGTTTTAGATAGTGTTCCTGAAAATGAGTATCAAGAAACAGAAAACAAAGCTAAAGCTATTCTTACAGCCTTAAAATTATCGGAAGGAGAGTTAGAATGATTTTATTAATTGATAATTATGATTCATTCTCTTATAACCTATATCAGTATTTAGGTTCACTTAATCCTGATATCAAAGTTATAAGAAATGACGAATTAAAAATAGAAGAAATAAAAGCTTTAAACCCTACACACATAATAATATCACCAGGACCTGGAAAACCTAAGGATAGCGGGATTATTGAGGATGTAGTTAGATTTGTTGATATACCTATTTTAGGAGTATGCTTAGGGCATCAAGCAATATGCGAGGTGTTTGGTTCTAATATAGTGCATGCCCCAGTAATTATGCATGGTAAAAAGGATATTATAAATATAGATAATAAATCAACTCTATTTAAAGGGTTAAAAGATAAAATAGAAGCTGCTAGATATCACTCACTAGTCGCTGATAAAGTAACAAGCGATTTAATCGTAACCGCAACATCTAATGATGGTTTAATTATGGGTGTTGAACATAAAACAAAAAAAATATATGGAGTGCAATTCCATCCTGAATCAATAATGACAAAGGAAGGAATGCAAATATTAAGAAATTTCTTGGAGGTAAAATAAAATGGATAAAAAACAAGTATTAGAAAAATTAATGAATAAAGAGAATTTAACATATGATGAAGCATATGAAACAATGGATTTAATTATGAAGGGTGAATTAGAACAAGCATATGTAGCTTCTATTCTAACAGCCTTAAGAATGAAGGGTGAAACAGTAACTGAAATTAGTGCTTGCGCTACAGCAATGAGAGATAACGCAACTACACTAGATAAAAGTAGTGATGCTGTAGATATCGTAGGTACAGGTGGAGACAATGCTCATACATTTAATATTTCAACAATCTCAAGCTTTGTTATAGCTGCGGCAGGTATTAAAGTAGCTAAGCATGGTAATAGAAGCGTATCAAGTCTTTGTGGTGCTGCAGATTGTTTTGAAGAATTAGGTATTAATATTAATACAACAAAAGAACAAGCAGAAAAAATATTATTTGAAGATAACATCTGTTTCTTATTTGCTCAAGTTTATCATAAGTCTATGAAAAACGTTGGACCTATTAGAAAATCTATGGGTGTTAGAACAATCTTTAATATTCTAGGACCTCTTACAAACCCAGCTAAAGTAGATAATATTGTCTTAGGTGTATATGATGAATCATTACTTGATGTTATGGCTAATGTACTTAAGGAAATGGGTGTTAAAAAGGGTGTAGTTGTATATGGTGATGATGGACTTGATGAAGTTACTCTAACTACTACAACAAAGATGACTATTCTAAAAAATGGCACAATAGTCAAGTTTACCTTTGATCCACACTCTTATGGATTCTCATTATGTAAGGCTAGAGATTTAGTTGGTGGAACTAAAGAAGAAAATAAAGAAATAGCTTTAGGAATCTTGAAAGGAAAAATCAGTGGACCTAAAAAGGATGTTGTTATTATTAATGCAGGTATAGCAATTTATCTAATGAATGAAGATCTAACTTTAGAAGAAGCTTTCGTTGTAGCAAGAGATACTATTGATAGTGGTAGAGCATACAAAAAATATGAAGAATACAGAAATGCGAGTGTTTCTTTATGATCTTAGATAACATAGTAGAAAAGACTAAGGAAAGATATAGCGATAAATTAGAAAAAATAGATGAAATAAAAAAAATAGCAGAAAAAAGAAGTATATTAAATCCTAATTTCTTTTATGATGCTATAGCTAAAAAGGGTATATCATTTATTTGTGAAGTAAAAAAGGCAAGTCCATCTAAAGGAATTATAAGTAATGAATTTCCTTATTTAGAAATAGCAAAAAAATACAACGAGTGTGCTGATTGTATTTCATGCTTAACTGAACCATATTTTTTCTTAGGATCTGATAAATATTTAACAGAAATAAAAATGAATGTTAATATTCCTGTTTTAAGAAAAGATTTTATTCTATATGAATATCAAATATATGAAGCAAAAGCTATTGGTGCTGATGCCATATTATTGATAGTTGCAATTCTTGATAAAGATATTTTAAAAAAATATATTGAAATAGCACATTCAATAGGTCTTGGTTGTTTAGTTGAAGCACACGATGAAGAAGAATTAAAAATCGCAGTTGAAGCTAATGCAAAAGTAATAGGTGTAAATAATAGAAATTTAAAAGATTTTACTGTTGATATGTCTAATTCTATTAATTTAAGAAATAAGGCACCTAAAAATATCTTATTTGTTTCAGAATCAGGAATAAAAACAAGAAGTGATATTAAAAAATTAGAAGACAATAATATAGATGCTGTATTAATTGGTGAAACTTTAATGAGAAGTAGTAATATTATTAGTGAAGTTAGGAAGTTAAAAAATGATTAAGATTAAAATATGTGGGCTTAGAAGAATAGAAGATATTTTAATAGTTAATAAATATAAGCCAGATTATATAGGATTTATATTTGCTAAAAATAAAACTAGAACAATTACTTTAGAAGATGCTTTAATCTTTAAACAAAGTTTAAATAATGATATAATAGCAGTTGGTGTGTTTAAAGATAATGATATTGATGAAGTAATAAATATCGCAAATAGTGGTGCTATTGATATGATTCAATTACATGGCACTGAAAGTGATTCATATATTTTAGAAGTAAAAAAACGCACTAATAAGCCAATTATTAAAGCTTATAGAGATTCTATGTATGCTGATTATTCTTTATTTGATAATATTAATCCAGGAAGTGGAAAAACATTTGATTGGAGTAGTATTAAAACAAATAAACCATATTTTTTGGCTGGTGGAATTGATATAAATAATATAGAATTAGCGAAAAAATTAAATCCATATGCTATAGATTTATCATCTAGTGTTGAGGTTAATGGATTTAAAGATGAAGAAAAAATAAAAGAAATTATTAGGAAGGTGAGAGAATGAAAGGAAGATTTGGCAACTTCGGTGGACAATATGTTCCTGAAACATTAATGAATGCCGTTAATGAACTTGAAGAAGCATACATTAAATATAGTAATGATCCAGAATTTCAAGCTGAACTATCTAAACTATTAAGTGAATATGCTAATAGACCATCTTTATTATATTACGCAGAAAAGATGACTAAGGATTTAGGTGGATGTAAGATTTATTTGAAAAGAGAAGATTTAAATCATACAGGTAGCCACAAAATTAATAATGTATTAGGTCAAATTTTACTAGCTAAAAAGATGGGTAAAAAACGTGTTATTGCTGAAACTGGTGCTGGCCAACATGGTGTAGCTACAGCTACAGGTGCTGCTTTAATGGGTTTAGAATGTGAAATATTCATGGGTGAAGAAGATACTAAACGTCAAGCTTTAAATGTATTTAGAATGGAACTATTAGGTGCTAAAGTACATAAAGTTATGAGTGGAACTCGTACTTTAAAAGATGCCGTTAATGAAGCTATGAAAGAATGGGCTACAAGAATGGATGATACACTATATGTATTAGGTTCAGTAATGGGACCACACCCATATCCAACAATCGTTCGTGACTTTCAAAAGATTATAGGTAAAGAAATAAAAGAACAAATCAATGCTTTAGAAGGAAGAAACCCTGACTGTGTTATTGCATGTGTTGGTGGTGGATCTAATGCTATGGGTACATTCTATGAATTTATTAATGATAAAGAAGTAGAATTAATTGGTTGTGAAGCTGCTGGTAAAGGAATTGATACTCCTTATACAGCTGCTACATGTAATACAGGTAGTATTGGAGTATTCCATGGAATGAAATCATATTTCTGTCAAAATGAATATGGTCAAATAGCTCCAGTATATTCTATTAGTGCAGGGCTTGATTATCCAGGTGTTGGCCCAGAACATGCTCACCTATTTGAAACTAAACGTGCTAAATATGTAGGAATTACTGATGATGAAGCCGTTTCTGCCTTCATGTATTTATCAAAAACAGAAGGAATTATTCCAGCAATTGAATCAGCACATGCTGTGGCATATGCTATGAAATATGCTAAAGAATTAGGAAAAGATAAAATAATGGTTATAACTATATCTGGTAGAGGAGATAAGGATGTTGCTGCTATCGCTAGATATTTAGGAGTTGATTTACATGATTAATTTTAATAAATATATGACACATAAAAAAGCATTTGTACCATTCCTTACTGCAGGAGACCCTTCACTTGATAAAACTAAAGAATTTATTAAGGCTTTAATAGAAGCTGGATCTACTATTATAGAAATAGGTATTCCATTTAGCGATCCTATTGCTGAAGGTAAAACTATAATGGAAGCTGATGAAAGAGCACTTAAAGGTGGAGCAACTACAGATAAGATATTTGATATGGTTAAAGATATTAGGAAAGATTATCCTGATTATCCACTAGTATTTATGACATATTTAAATCCTGTATTTGTTTATGGATATGATAAATTCTTTGCTAAATGTAAGGAAGTTAAAATTAGTGGTATTATTTTAGCTGACTTATCCTTTGAGGAGAAACATGAAGTAAGTGATGTCGCAAGTAAATATGATGTGGCTGTTATTTCATTAATTGCACCTACATCGCTAGATAGAATAGAACGCATTGCAAAAGAAGCTGAAGGCTTTGTTTATTTAGTATCAAGCTTAGGTGTTACAGGAGTTAGAGAAAGTATTACTTCAGATGTAGAAGGCAATGCTAAAAAGATTAAAGAATTTACTAATATTCCTGTATTTGTTGGTTTTGGAATTAAAGATAAGGAAGCTGCTAAAAAAATGGCTAGTGTTTCAGATGGTGCCATAATAGGTTCAGCTATAGAAAATATTATTGCTAAATATGGTAATGATTCAAAAGAATATATTTATAAATTCGCTAAAGAAATAGTAGATGAAATAAATACATTATAAGCAACCAAGCGGTTGCTTTTTCTTTTGATAAAAGAAATTGTGCTATAATTGAATTATGTAGGAGTGATTATTATGGAAATTGCAATAATTATAATAGCTGTTTTGCTTGTTGCTGTCATAACTTTATTAATTGTATTAAAGTTAAGAAAGAACAAATATCGTAATTTTATAATAAATAATAGTGTTACTATTGCTAAAGTTTTAGAAATAAACAATAAATATGACTTTGAAAATGTATATAACAAATACATGGAACACACTTATGATAATGACACTTTCTACAATAATATTTTATGTATCGATTATTTGATATATCAACTTCAATTTGAAAAGAAAGATATAGAACTAGAAAAGAAAAAAGTATTAAGAAACAGAGAAAAATTTAATAATTATAAAAAAGAGATAGAAAGTATTGATACTTTTGGACAATTTAATAGTTCAACAGAGAAACTAAATGTAAGTTATTTATGCTCTCTTGAGAAAGAAATGTTTGAGGAATCTATTCTTTTGCCAAAGCAAAATCTATATGTGCTTGTCAGATTGTATCATTCTAATATTAATGGAAGAATTCTTGAAAGGAAAGAACAAGAATTTGAACTTAGTGAAGTAGAAAGTTTAATTAAAAGATTAAATAATAAGACCGGAAACTTTTATAACGACAGAGACATTTGGGATTCTATTTGCCGTGTTGAAAGAGGCAAGGTATCTAACAAGATGAGATTTTCTATTTATGATAGAGACGGATATAGATGTCGTTACTGTGGAAGAAGCGGCAAGTTTTGGGATTTAGAAATTGATCATATTAAGCCTATTTCAAAAGGTGGCAAATCAACATATGATAATTTACAAACTCTATGTAAAAGATGTAATAAAGAAAAAGGAAATAAATATTAATAAAATTATGCTTATATTTATATAGTATATTGTGTATAATATATATAGATTGGAGGAATACATATGAAATGTCCTTATTGTGGTGCTGAATCAACTGATGATTTAATTTGCTCAGAATGTGGTGCTAATATTAATAGTTTTAATAAAATTAAAGAAGCTAGTGATAGCCATGATATTTATACTAGAAGAATAATTATTAAGATATGTTTAATCGTATTTATTCTTTTTATATGTGTATTCACTACAATTATTTTATTAGTTTAAAAAGGCTTTGTTAAGCCTTTTATTGCGAGGTGTTATTATGATTTATGATAGAATATTAGTTAGATATGGTGACTTAACATTAAAGGGTCGTAACCAAAAAATGTTTTTAACTAAGGTTCAAAATCTAACAAAAAATAAATTAAAAGATTTAAATGTAAAACTAGATTGTACTCATAGTAGAATCTATGTACATTTAAATGGTGTTGATTATAAGGAAGTATTAAAAAGACTAGATTTAGTATCTGGTTTATCTAGTTATAGTTTAGTTTGTAGATGTGATTCTAATATAGATTCTATTAATGAACTAGCGTTAAAATTGGTAAAAGAAACTATTACTAAACCAGTATCTTTTAAGATTGAATGTAAAAGAGCAGATAAAACATTTCCTTATACATCTTTAGAAGTACCTAAGCTAACAAGTGCTTATGTATTAAAAAATACTGATAACTTAACAGTTGATGTACATAATCCTGAAGTAACATTAACTATTGAAATAAGAAGTGAAGGAACTTTCTTATATACTGAAGAGATAAAAGCTATGGGAGGATTCCCTGTAGGAGTAGCTGGCAAGGGGTTACTTATGATGAGTGGTGGTATCGATTCACCTGTAGCAGGTTACCTTGCGATGAAACAAGGAATCGAAATAGAAGTAATACACTTTGAATCCACTCCGCTTACATCTATCGAATCAGCACAAAAGGTAGTTGATCTAGCTAAGAAGCTAGCTGTATACGCTCCTAATAATAAAATAAAAGTATATATGATACCTTTTATGAAGATGCATCAAGCATTACTTAATTATGTAGATGAATCATATAACATTACAATTATGAGAAGAATGATGTATAGAATAGCTAGTCGTCTAGCTCATATGAAAGATATATTATGCTTAATTAATGGTGAATCAGTAGGACAAGTAGCTAGTCAAACACTAGATAGTATGTTTGTTATTAATAGTGTTACTAATATTCCTGTATTACGTCCATTAGTTACATATGATAAGAATGATATAATTAAAATTTCAAGACACATTGATTGTTTTGATATTTCTATTAAACCATTTGAAGATTGTTGTACAGTATATGTACCAAAAAATCCTGTTATTAAGCCAAATATTAGTAAATGTGAAGAATATGAAGCTAAGTTTGACTATGAGGGTATAATTGATGATATACTAAATAGAACTAAGTATTTAGTTGTTAGTAATGATCTAGATATCGATTTAGCAATGTATGGAATTGAAGTTGGCGAAGTAATAGATGAAATAGTAAAAAAAGATATATTAAAAAAATAGGCAATCAATGATTGCCTTTTACTTTAATTTTTTTCTATTCTATTTTATAATAAAAGTATAGAGGGGGTGTCTTTATGATAGATGATAAATGGTTAATAAAATTAAAGATGGATGTTAAAAGTCGAAACCCTGATATGTTACTTGAAGAATATGTTAAAACAACTAAACAAGAACTACTTAAGTATTGTACAGTGTTAAAAAAGGGACAAATCTTATATCGTGGTAGATTAGGATATAAAAGCTATGAAGTAGAAAAGAATAATAAAACACTTAGATTTAGATATCCTTATTTTGGTAAAGATATTAAAAACCCACCATGTCACTTAAGTGAAGCTATGCGTTTTAATAGAGATGGATTCTCATATTTATATTTATCGAGTGACCCTGATACTTGTATTGCAGAACTTAGATTAAAAGTAGGTTCTATATGTAGCGTTGCTCAATTTAAACTGAAAAAAGAATTAAGACTACTTAATTTAGATAACAATAAAACCTTAAAGGAGTTCTTGATTACTCCTGTATGTGATGATAATATTTATCATTATAAATTTACGAGATTTATTTCTGATTTGATTAAAAACTGTGGTATAGATGGCATTATATATGATAGTGTACAATCTAAAGGAAAATGCTTCGTAATTTTCGATGATCAAGCATTTGAACTAGTAAATTATTCAGAGAAGATGTATCTAGCAAAACAAGTTTATTATACCTTTGAAGAGGTATTACCAGAATATATTGATAAGCTTGAAATGCTTGAGGATAATCCAGATGAAAAGATAGAACATATTTATAATAACCCTAATTATAAAAAGGCCGAATAAAGGCCTTTTTTATAATTCTAAAGTTTTTAATAATTCTTTTTTGTCTATCTTTAATTTAGTACATATACTATTGTTTTTAAGTATGTTTATAATGCTTTCATCAAAGGAATAAATGATATTATCAATTATTAAATAGGTTTTAACTCCTAAATAAGTTTTACGCATAAATAAATCATGATTAGTTTTAAAGATAGATGAATGGTATTTAGTAATTAAAGTATTTTTAGATGTAAATAATTTAATTTTAACTTTGGTATTTTTTAATAGATTAAAGATATCATCATCCATAAATTTAGAAATAATGATTATTTCATCTTTAGAACTATTAATTAGATTATTAATAAAGGTATTAGAATCATATATTTTTTTATTATAGGTAATTGTATTTGTATAATATTTTATCTTTTCTATGTCTGTTAGGTTATTTCTTTCAACTAAATTATCCGCAATTTTAGTAATACTTATTATTTTATCTTTATTATTTTGACATATATCACTATCAATATAGAATCCATCTATTAAAACTCTATTAATAATATTAGATACATAATTATTTATTTCTATACTTATATTATTATTTATAAATAAGGATATATATAATAAATCCTTTATATTATATTTATATTTTCTTAAAACATTATAAATATCAGTAGAAGAGACTTTAAATAAACTTACTATATCATTAATTTTAAATTCAAGACTAATACAATTATTTTTATGTGGTTCATTTAGATAAAGCTTACCGTTTCTTAAATAGATCTTTTTATTGTTTGTTTTATATTCTTGTATAATATCTTTACTAAATGATTCTAATTTATTATAGATATTCTCAGGTAATAGTTCATATAAAATAGTTAAATCATAAAGGAAAGTTTCTTTATAATTTATCTTTACCTTTTTTATGTTTCTATTAACATCTATTATTTCATTAATTATTAACTGTTCAATAGATTTAGCTAAATATTTATAACTCCTTTTAATCATTTTTTTAAGAACAACTTTCTCCATCCATAACTTTTCATCTAAAGTATCTAAGTATATTGGATAGGCTATTTCGTTTAAAATAAACTCTTTTTTGATTAAATCATCCATAAAAACACCCCTTTTCATACTTATATATACGGATAAATAGGCAAAATCTTTGAAAATTCTTAAATTTTTCTTAAATTTTTCATAAATTTTAATATTATGCTTGACATAATACTATGCGAGGCGTAATATTATATGTGTGGAGGTATTAATATGAACGTACAATTAAAAAGAGGTTTAATTGATGTATGTGTCCTAGCCGTTTTAAAGGATGAAGCATCCTATGGCTATAAAATAATCTCCGATTTAACCAATGTCATAACGCTAAGCGAATCGACATTGTATCCAGTCTTAAAACGACTAGAAAGTCAAGATTGTTTAACAACATACTCAAAGGATTTTAATGGTAGACTTAGAAAGTATTACCAAATTACAAATGAAGGAAGAAAAAGAATTAAAGCATTTATGTTAGAATGGGAAGAAATGGAGAAAGTATTAAATTTCATCTCAAGTAGAGGAGGCGCTTGTTAATGAGCAAGAATGAATTTTTAAGTGAATTAGAAAAGAGAATAAATAAATATCCAGATCATAATGAAATCATTTCTTATTATTATGAATTAATCCAAGATAAAATAGACTCAGGCATGAGCGAAAGTGAAGCTGTAGGTTCACTAGGAAGTTTAGATAAGATTGTTAAAGATATTGAAAACGAAAGAGATAATATAAAGGAAGAAGTAAAAGTAGAAGAAATTAAAGGAGAAGAAACACCTTCTACAAATACTAACCAACCTAAAAGAATTAGCGGTGGAAAGAGATTCGTTTATGTTTTATGGACTATTGCAACAGTATTTATGTGTATAGCATCAATCATTGTATTAATCGTTGCTATAAGCTTAATGGTTGGATCAATTGTTGCTATGATTTCATCAATCGCTATCGTTGCAACATCTGTAGCAATGGCTAGCTTCTATTTTGGAATTGGCTTATTCGCCTTTGGAGCAACACTAATTGGTGTATACTATGCAAAAGTATTAGTAAGCTTCATCTTCAAGCATCGCCCAAGATGGTCAAGTAATGTAAGAAAGGGCTTAGCTGGTGAATAATATGAAGGGTCTAGGAATAATTATCGCAGGTGTAGCTATGTCCGCAATTGGTCTTGGAATTGCTGGTATAAGTGCTAAAAAAGCTTATGATGAATTTAAAGAAATGGATAAAATAACACAAGAAGGTCATGTTGATTTTGTTAATAACTCTAAAGTAAGTATTGAAATAGCTGGTGGATCAGTAGCTATTCATAAATCAGAAACTACTACATCATATGCTGATTATAAAATTAGTGATGTTTATACTGTTAAATATGATAAAGAAGAAAATGAATTCAAATTAGCTAGAAAATGGAAATATTGGTTTATTTGGACTACAAACAAGAACTCAACAGTTGATATTTATCTAGCTGAACAAGATTATGATGCTTATTTAGAAGTAAGTGCTGGAACTCTAACAGTAACTGATAGCTTTACATTTAATAATCTAGATGTAGAAATAAGTGCTGGAACTATTAATTATAATGAAGACATAAATGTTAAAAATGATGCTAAATTTAGAGTAAGTGCTGGTGATTTTAACTTAAATGGAGATGTCATTGTTGGAAACGATGCCACATTAAAGGTAAGTGCTGGTGATTTAAACGTAAAATATATTGAAGCTAAAAACTTAAATGTAAGAATAAGTGCTGGAGATATTAACTGTAAGGTTAAATCAGATAATATCGAATTTAGAGTATCTGCTGGTGATCTAGTTATGAATATAGTTGGGGAAAAGCTAGATTATACTATTGATATTGATAAATCTGCAGGTTCATGCAATATCAAGGATAATGAGGGTGGAAGCAAGAAATTAGACGGGAATATTAGTGCCGGTAAAGCTGAAATCTTCTTTGTAAGTGAGTAGAGGGATTAATAGTGATATTAACGATTGTACTCATTACGACAATTGTTTCGAAACATTTTAAAAAAAGAAAAGAAGAAACTAGCAATTAGTTTCTTTTTTTTCTTTAAAATGAGACATTTTTTACAATTTTGAACTCTTATAAATTATATTTTAACAAGTTATAATATAATAAAGGAGGTATAAATATATGAAAAAGATATTTTATTCTTTATTAATAATTACTATGTTAGTATTATTATGTCCAAGTAAATCATCAGCTGAGCATAATACTAGCGAAGAAGAGATGTTTAAACCTATGGATATTATTGATGATAATTTTGAAAGTGATAG
>JAEEGL017387293.1_pt1 | contig 37236 bp, 36 predicted proteins | sample 9134231 | NCBI WGS metagenome assembly JAEEGL01 (sample SAMN16246548, study PRJNA631951) | gut metagenome | biome: gut microbiome; feature: rumen; material: fiber-attached | host: Bos | place: Iran: Karaj | collected 2018-10 | reverse complement strand
GTCGGGGAATACTGGCCGCCGGTCATGCCGTAGATGTTGTTGTTCATGACGACGACGGTAATGCCAATGTTCCGTCTCGCGGCGTGGATCAGGTGATTGCCGCCGATCGCGGAGCAGTCGCCGTCACCCGTGATGACGATGACTTCGAGGTCCGGACGGGCCATCTTGATGCCGGTCGCGAATGCGATCGCGCGTCCGTGCGTCGTGTGGATCGTGTAGCAGTCCATATAGCCTGCCGCCCGGCTCGAGCAGCCGATGCCGGAGACGATGACGGTCTTCGTGCGGTCCACGCCGGCGTTTTCCATCGCCTGCGCCACGTCACGCATGATGATGCCGTTGCCGCAGCCCGGGCACCAGATGTGCGGCAGGTGTTCCGGACGCATGTACTTATAAATCAGGTCAGACGTATTGGTCGTCTTCTTGCTTACGTTTGTCATATCAACCATGGTCATCACCCCTCAATCTTCGCTACGATCTCATCCGGCATGATGCAGGTACCGTTCACCTTGCCGACGAACCGAATGTCGCATCTGCCCTTCGCGACGCGTTCCACTTCACGAAGCATCTGCCCGTAGTTGTGTTCCGCGACGACGATCTCCTTCACGCCTTTTTCGATGAGCGCGTTCAATTCTCTTTCCGGGAACGGCCAGAGCGTGATCGCGCGGAAGATACCGCACTTATAGCCCTTCTGTCTCGCCGCCTTCTTCGCGGAAAGCGCCGCCCGCATCGTGCCGCCGTAGCAGAAGATCACGGTGTCGGCGTCTTCGGTATCGATCTCCTCGACGCGGACGATGTCCTCGTAATTCTCGTCGACCTTCTTCATCAGGCGTTCCACGAGCTTGCCGGCGATCTCATTGTTGTTCGTCGGGAAGCCGGTCTCGTCGTGAAGAAGACCGGTGATGTTGTACCGCTCGCCGTGGCCGAAGTTCGTCATGACCGGCACGAGCTGACCTTCCTCAATGTGGTAGGCCGGCGTCTTCGCGCCGAATTCTTCCGGCTCTTTCCGGTCGATCACTTCGAACGAACCGGCTTCCGGAAGTTCCACGCCTTCGCGGAGATGGCCGATGATCTCATCCATCATAAACAGCACCGGCGTACGGTATTTCTCTGCCAGATTGAAGCAGCGGATCGCAAGTTCATAGGTTTCCTTCACCGACGACGGAGAAAGGGCAATGACCGGATGATCCCCGTGCGTGCCCCATTTTGCCATCATGACGTCACCCTGCGAAGGGGAGGTCGGAAGGCCGGTGGAGGGGCCGGAACGCTGTACGTCCACGACGACGAGCGGAACTTCCGCGAGGCAGGCGTAGCCTAAGTTTTCCTGTTTCAATGAGAAACCGGGACCGCTCGTCGCGGTCATGGCTTTCGTGCCGGTCGTCGACGCGCCGATCGCGCAGGCGATCGAAGCGATCTCGTCTTCCATCTGAATGAACTTGCCGCCGACCTGAGGCAGACGGAGCGCACTCACTTCCGCGATCTCGGTCGAAGGAGTGATCGGATAGCCCGCATAAAACCGCATTCCGGCCGCGATCGCGCCCTCGACGCAGGCTTCATTGCCCTGCATTAAGACTTTCTTTCCCATTAATCGGCCTCCTTCTCTTCTTCCACGTAGATCGCATAATCCGGGCAGCGCATCTCGCACGCGCCGCAGAGGATGCAATCCGTTCCTTCCACAGGACGAACCTTTTCCTTCTTCACTTCCAGGTGACCCTTCGGGCAGAATGCGGCACAGATCCCGCATCCCTTGCACCAGGCGGTATTGATGACCAGTTTTTTCGCCATTTCGGTTTCTTCCTTTCCGTTTTCTCCGAATGATTGCAAACAGTTTCCTATTATTAGTAAGAACTCTGATTTCTTTCATTGTACCATAGCGATATACAATTTCAATAAGATATATACTTGTCTTTTTTACAAGATTTTTATTGTGGTTTATATACAAAAGAACCGCCACCGGCAATGACTGCCAGGCGACGGCCCTTTTTCGCTCAAGTTACTGCTGAAGCGCGTTATTGAGCGCATCCTTAAGCGCATTCGCGCTGCAAGCACCTACACCGATGATGATCCAGTAGATGATGGCGACGAAACCAAAGATGATGCCCAAAAGGCCAAGGATATTACCGACTTTTGCCTTGCCATCGATGACGCCGCCATTCGCAGCACCGTACGCTTTCGCCTGCTTACGGGCGATGAAGCCGAACACGATACCGAGGATGACTGTTTCGGAAAGAGCAATTGCTAAAATTCCGAATACGAGCGCCTTTGTGCTGATGCCGGCTTTTTCCTGTTCATTCATAATGGATTTCCTCCTTATCTTATGATAAGTGTATTTTATAATATCTTGCATGAGTTTTCAAGCATTATTCTGCGACAATCCTCGTTTTTTCAAAATTGTTTGCAGAAAAAGGCTGCCCTGAGCACCGTTTTCGGGTGACATTTGTCCCTGTTTGTGGTATTATTTTTTTATCCGGAGGTCTTCCGTTTTCTGAGAATTCCGACAAGAGGAGGAGCAATGGCTCAAAAATGCATCAGGGCACTTTCAGCAGTCCTTTGCCTGTTTTTATCCTGCCTTTTGCTTGTCCCGGTCCTCGTTTCGACCGGAACGGATGCGTTCGTCCGTTCTTATGCGGCGGAGCCCGAACTCACCGAATCCGGCGATCCCGAAACGCTGTCCGTGCTTTCCATCGAAACGAAGGTCAATGAGGTCACCGACGAAGTCGAGACCACGCTCCTTTTGCAGAATACCGGCAATGCGCCGGTCTCCCTCTTCAAAAAGCTGCCCGTGATCTCCACGGGATTCCGGAAAGGCTCGCTTTCGCTGACCGGTTCCGGAGATCTCCTCCGCACCGCGGAAGACGAGGTTTTCCTGAAAATCGGCCCTTCGGAAACGCTGACGCTCTCCTATCGCTATCTCACAAAAACACCGTTGATCCAAGCACGCGTGATCGGCATGGACCTTCGTCCGCTCGTCTTCAGTGAAACCGGACGGATCGGGCGGTTTTCGGTCTCCGTCACGCTCCGGGAAGAGGACGTTCCTCTCGTGAAGGAGATCGTTCCGATCAATTTCACTTTAGAGGAGACCACCGTTTCCGTGGAACTCTGGAACGTCCGCCCGAACGCGTTGCTCGACCGGTTCTACCTCGAAAAAGAGACCTACCGCGACCTAAAGAGCGAACGGGAAGACGCCCCGAACGAAGCCCAGCAATTCATTCTGGATCATTGCCGGGACTGGTTCCGGAACGGGCTCGGCGTCAACGTCCGGTTTTCGTACTACGGAAGTCTTCTGAAGGTGCTCCGCTTCCCGGGCAGTTCCGTTCAAAACGACACGACTTCCGTCCTGCAGGGAGAACTCCTGTACTCCGGGAACGGCGTGTATTTCCAGATCCTGATGTATCTCACCATGAAGGAAGGGACCGCGCCGCTTTACGGCGTTGCGGCGCTCCGGCCGCTCATCAAGGAAATCGCGCGGCAGAAATTCTATCCGGAGGACGTCTCCGTGATCGCGGTCGCCTATACTTCGGACCCTGCCGTCCGGGACCGGCTGCGCTACAGCTACACTTCTAAGATGACCGGAAAGCCGGTGGACAATGCGCTTCTTTCCGAAGAGGCGGTCGCCGCCACCAGCCCCGACGGATTCCGCACGATCGCGGGAGATCCCGCAAAATCGATGTACCGGGTCGCCGAGATCGGCATGCATCAGTCCTATGACGCCGAAACGCTGACCGAATACCTGGACGCGATCGGCGCAAAAGCCTTCGTCCGCCAGATGATTCTGGACGACAGTGACGGAAGCAAGAATTCCAAGGACTGTCTCTATACCGGCACCGTGTATTCCGTCGCTGACCGCGGCAATCTTTCCGAAGAGGAATTCGCCGGACTTCTGAACTTCCCGAACTATAAATCCTATGTCTTTTCGAGAGAGGACGGGATCGTTTCTCAGTTATCGATTCCGGCGTTCACGCATTATACGGCCTTCGTTACGCCGGACGGCCTGAATCTGCCCCTTTATCCCGGCTATCTCGGGCTGTACTACGGCATCGAATTCTATGACACCGTCGTGAAATCCGAAGCGGGACAGGCCCTGCTTCAGCCGGCAGAAGCCGCAAGACAGGAGCTCCGGGAAAAGATCCGCGCCAAGATCGGTTCGCTTCCGGAAGCAGCATTGGACGAAGTCCCGTTCCGTGAATACGGGGAGGTCTTGCTGCTTCGCGTGCTGGAATGCGTTCTCACTGTGCAGGAAAAATCCTCCCTCGTCCGCACCGAACTGACGATAAAAAACGAAGGGTGGGAAGACGTGCTTACCTGCCTTTCATTGCCGACCCTCGAAAACCGGGTCCGGAAAGATTCGTTCTCCGTTTCCGATGCGGGCGGCGGCACTCCGGTTGCCGGCGGGAAAGTGTACCTTCTCATCCGTGCCGGCGGACTTGCGACCGTGACCTATTCCTACCGGACCGTCGAATCTCTCGTGAACGCGGGCGCCATCGGCATGGACCTGCAAAAGATGAACTTCGGCACAGAATTCAGGATCGGGCACTTTTCGGCTGCGGTCGAACTCACGCCGGAAAGCATCCCGCTCGTCGATGCCGTTTCTCCGGTCAATTACACCTTTGACGGAACGACCGTGAGCGTGGAACTTTGGAACTTCTATCCGAGCGCATTGCTCAACCGCTTCTCCCTTTCAAAAGAGACCTGGCGAAACCTGCTGGGAAACCGGGAATATGAGCTGAACGAAGCCGAAACTGCGGTCCTGAAGAAGGCGAAAAAATGGATCCGGGAGGGCCTGCCGGAGGATCCTTACGAAGGAATCGATCTCAAAAACATCCCTTACGCGTCCTCCTTCCATACGGTCGTCCGGCACATTGCCTTCATGGAAAAATACCGGAACGGTACGCTCACCGACGAGGATTACATGAATTACATCATGGGGCTTCCGCTGCTCTCCCAGGGTCTTCTCACCGAAAAGCAGGACGGCGCACCGGCAATGATCATCGCGGTGGAACTTGCGCAGGAAGTCTCGCTGAAAGACGTGCCGCTCTACGGCATCCAATATCACGAGTACGCCGACGAGGACGGGATCTGGCAGTCCGAAACGTTGTACCCGCGCGTCTCGGAGCTGCCCCTGCTGCGGGGCGGCCTCCATGCGCCGTACCTCTACCCCGCCATGTTCAACGTCCGTCCTGCGGTCCTCACGGACCGCGGCCAATACTCGGTCGTGGAGCTTCAGGATTATCTCCGCGCGGTCGGGGCCTCCCTGTTCATCCGCATGAAACTGCTGGACGACCGGGACGGGCAATACGCATCTTACCGGGAAGAAACCCCGGAAGAATATCCGGACGCCTACCGGAACGGAATCGTTTCCGCGCCGGCCGATGCGCCCTTCTCCTCCGGCGACCTCCGCGAGGTCTTCGGTGACGACGGCGTCATCGTCCTCGACGAAACCGAATCGCCGTTCGGCCTGCTCGGGATCCCCGCCTACACGCAATACTACGGGGCCGTACTCGAATTTGAGGACAAAGCCGTTGTGAGAACGTTCTGGTTCCGCTCCGGGACCGTCGTTGGCTACTCCGGCGCCTATGCGACGCTCCCGAACTACAACGACATCCTGTCATTGACGAGCGCGAAACGGCTGGCCGCGAAGCAGGCGGAAGAACAGAGGAACTGTAAGAATAACGTTTTAAAAGAACTCGGAAAAAATATAGAATAAAAGCTGCCGAAGATCAGCCGAAAATCTATAGCGAGCGGCATCGAGCCGAAGAGCGTTGATTTTCGCTGATCAGAGGCAGCGTAAACAAGGAGGTGCATTATGAAAAACCGAATTGGATTCTTTTTGTGTGGTGCCGTTCTTGCAATATCGTTATTTGCCTGCAAAGGCACCAATGACCCGTCGACTGACTCTCCGACGGAAACCGTGAAGCCGACGGAGTCCGCGACGGAAACAGAGCCGGTGACGGAGACCGAAACTGAGACAGAGACGGAGACGGAAACGGAGGACGAAGAAGGCAAATATCATCCGACGACTTCCGTGACGTTCACGAAACAGACTTATCCGAAGGTGGACGGCGCGACCGGCATGTATCCGATGTCTGTCGAGATCGCGAAGGCAGTGATCGGATTAAGCGACGAGGAGGCCGAGGAATTCATTGTCCATCACACCACGGCCAATGCCTATTACAACCTGATCGACGGCACGGCGGACCTCATCTTCGTTTCCGAACCGTCGGACGACATTCTGAAACGGGCGGCCGAAGCCGGCGTGACCTTTGAGATGACGGGGATCGGCCGGGACGGCTTCGTATTCATTGTCAATCAGGACAATCCCGCGGAGACGCTCACGATCGAGGAGATTCAGAAGATCTACACCGGCGAGATCACAAACTGGAAGGAAGTCGGCGGAGAGGACGCGGAGATCATTCCCTATCAGCGCGAGCAGAACTCGGGCAGTCAGAACCTGATGGAAAAGATGGTCATGAAGGGGATCCCGCTGATGAAGGCGCCGGAGGAATTCATGATCGACAGCATGCAGGGATTGATCGACTGCGTCGCGTCCTACGAGAACAGCCACGCAGCGCTCGGTTATTCCATCTATCTGTACGCGAAAGACCAGTACGTGAAGGACAGCATCAAATTCTTAAAGATCAACGGCGTTTACCCGACGGACGACACGATCGCGGAGGGCAGTTACCCGCTTTCGAAGATCGTGTACGCGGTGTACCGGAACGACGAGCCGGAAGACGGCGCGGTGCGGACGCTTGTGAAATGGCTGCAGACCGACGAAGGACAGCTCACGGTCGAAGCCGGCGGATACGTCGGAATGAAATAAAGGGACATTGCAATGAATTTCCAGGGCGGCGGCCCGCTCTTTTAAACTGTAATATGTTCCATCACATTGTCCAAAACGGTTCTAAAATCCGTCTCTATCAGTAGGAGACATTATGACGGATCGACAGATCATTGAATTGCTGCAGAGGAGAGACGAGCGCGGTCTTCAGGAGCTCGCGGTCTTTTACGGACCGCGCCTCTTAAGGATCGCGGAAGGTCTTCTGTCGAAGGAAGATGCCGAAGAGTGCGTCAATGATACATATCTGGCCCTTTGGAATCACATTCCGCCGGACGAACCCGAAAATCTCCCGGCCTATATGATTCAGATCCTGAAGAACCGCGCCAGAGATCGGCTGAGAGCGCAAAACGCTCTGAAACGATCGGCTGAGATCATGGAATTGTCAGACGTTCTCTCTTCCTCCATTCCGGATCCTTCGCTCAACACAGAAGAAGACGCGATTTGGGCCGCGTCCGACGTGCTGAACCGGTTCCTCCGGGGGCTGCCGAAAGAAAAACGGATTCTGTTTGTGCTTCGTTTCTGGTATGAAAAGAGCATTGAAGAAATCGCCGAGACCCTTGGGTTCTCTGTCGCCAAAACCACGAAAACACTGTATCGCCTGAAAGATGCCTTCAAAAAAGCGCTGCGGGAAGGATCGTGACCTATGAACCGTGAAGAATTTTCAGAAAAAGTAATTGAACAAGTCGATGCAGAGTTTGTCGAAGAGTCCGCATCCGCTTTGTGCGACGCAGCGAAAGGCGCGAAGCCCCGTGTCAAGATGAAACGGATCCTCCTCATAGCTGCATCTGTCCTTTTTGCGTGTCTTTTGGGCGGAACCGTTTTCCTGATCGTAAGGAACAATCTGCAGGGGAAAAAGCATACCTTTTCGGTGACAGTAGTCGGTACAACAAACGGGGGCACCGCTTCCATGGACCTCACGAACGTCGGCACTTTATCGTGGTTTCAATCGAAAGACGCGCCTGCTGAACTGACCGTCACCTTTATGGGGAAAAGCTATACCGGAACGTATTTCAATTCCGCGCGCTCCTCTCTGAGGGACGACTGGTCGAATCACTATCATGTGAAAGACGGATCCATGTGCACAGGATTTGAGGTGAGCGGTCTCACCGGAAAGCTGACAATGATCTCGCTCGGCGGATACAGATCTGCCGCACTGACTGCCGACCAGACAAAGACCGCGATCTCTATCGACAAAATCCGCGAAAAAGCGCTCTCCTATGCCGAGGAATGGCTCCCTCTCGACGACTATTCAGAGAAACACGAAAAAAGGACGGCGGGAGCACCGTACTATTTCTTCACGTACAACTGGACGTTTGTCCGGAAAGTGCAGGGAATCGAGACAACCGACGAAATCTCACTCGGGATCACAGACCGGGGCACTCTCCTTCTCATGAGTACCAATCAGCCGGGATGGACGAAAGATCACCAGGCAGAGCTGGATGCGTTCCCCTTGGAAGAAGCCATTAAACATGCGAAATCTGCGAGCGGCCTGACCAACCCGACCGTGGATTCCTGTAGATTTGAACTTGGCAGGGATGGCTATGTGTTCCTGAAACTTGTTTTGAGCGGCAGGCCTGACGAGCAGTCTGTCATTCTTTCCGTTTCCGTATCTGATCCGGATCCGGACGAAAGCAAAACCGCTGGAAATGAACGACTGCTTCTGGATGACGTCCCGGTGGAACGGCGGATCTTCGTAATGCCTTACCCCTATGAAGGAAAAGACGATCGGGTAGCGTACCTCGACCGGATCGCGGAACGGATCGTCCCGGAATTTCACCTCGTCAGGATTTCAGATTATCCGGATATGAATGTTTTCGCAGCAGCCATGGACGCGTCCCTGACGAATGAAGAGGCCCATGCCCTTCTGGAAGACATTGCCGAAGACCCGGATGTCCTCATCGTTTCCCGGGGTGCCAGAACGCCCAATGAAGCGATCGATTCCATCAGCAACGTGGTTCAGGGGCCTGAACCGGTCGGTTTGAATGCGCTTTCCGGATCGGAACTGCCGGACGGCTGGAAAGAATATGAAACGCTTGAAGAAGCGGAAACGGCTGTCGGTTTCACACTGCAGCTCCCCGACATGGACCTTCCGAAAGTATACCGCACTTATGAAGACTGGCTGATTGAAGTCATTTTTGTGCAGGACGGTCAGGAACTTTACCGCCTCCGGAAAGGAAAAGGCTACGGGAACATGAGCGGTGACGCGACCATGACCGCCAGCACGTCCGTCTCTAGCGACAATTCGCCCATGACGAATGTCGGCGGACCGAAGGAAGAAAAAGATTCCGCCCCCTGGGATCAATACAGGATCGCCATCAGGCGCTATCAAGCCTTCAGTTATTCCGTAATATCCGCAAAATGGCTGACTTTTAAGGAAATCATTCAATTCTTTGAGGACGATCCCGTCAAATCGTTTCTTTAATCGGCTGGCTTCCCAAGACCAAGAAGTTGTTGGGGCCTCATTTACACAATCATTTTCTTGTGGTATAATGCCTTCCGTGAGACAATGTTCCCAAAGCGGAGGGCATTATGAATTTTCAAAACCTTGAATATTTCCTCGTTGTCGCGGAAGAAAACAGTATCACGAGGGCAGCGGCCCGGCTGCATCTGTCGCAGCAGGCCTTGTCCGGGCAGATCATCCGGCTCGAGGAAGAAGTCGGATGCCCGCTCTTTGACCGAAAGCCGACGCTGCAGCTCACCTACGCCGGCGAACGCTTCCGCGAGCAGGCGCTGCAGATGGTGAATTTAAAATACGATTCGGAAAGCATGATGCGGGACATCCGCGCCAACGAAAAGGGCCAGCTTCGGATTGGGATCTCCTACTCGCGGGGCCAGGCATTGCTCCCCAGGGTGCTGCCGGAATACTCGGAAGCCCATCCGCTCGTCGACCTGTCCATCGTCGAGGACAATGCCCCGGAACTGCAGTCCAAGATCCTGCAGGGCGCGCTCGACGTCATCATCGGCTTCCTGCCCTTTTCCTCGCCGGACCTCGATTTCCGGCCGCTCTTCGACGAGCACTTTTTCCTGGTGCTCCCGAAGGAACTCTGCCGGGAAGTCTACGGCGAAAAAACGGAAGAGCTGCTGAAGGGATTTGCGGAAACCGGCGATCTCGCGCTCTTTCAGAAACTGCCGTTCGTCCTGCTCCGGCAGGGCGAACACATCCGGAAAAAGATCGACGCGGAGCTCCGGAACCAGAACCTGTCCCTGAACGTCCGGATCGAAACGAGCAACACGCAGACCGCGCTTGCCCTTGCCGCAGCCGGCATGGGCGCCACGATCGTGCACGAGATCCTGTTAAAGTCAAGCTATACGCTGGGCGGACTGTCGAGCCCCGCCATGCGTGAAAAAGTGGAGATCATCCCGTTTAAAAACGAAACCCTCCGCGATACGATCGGCATCGGGTTCCATAAGGAACGCTATCTGCCGAAAATCACGAAGGATTTCATTGATTTATGCGAAGAAAAACTGACGGGGATCGGGTTCAATACGCCCTGATCCTCCGTTATTTCTTCCACTGCAGTCTGTGCAATTCGCCGTGCTCTTCGAGTCCGGCGAATTTTTGTTGGCGAAGGGCTTCATAGAGGACAATCGCGACGGCATTGGAAAGGTTTAATGACCGGTTCCCCGCCTTCATCGGAATGCGGATGCAGGTCGCCTCATTGTCGACGAGGATCTCCTCGGGGATGCCTGCGGTCTCCTTCCCGAACATGACGTAGTCGTCGGGACCGTAGGTCACGTCCGCATAGGTCTGATGTGCCTTCGTCGTGGCCATCCAGACCTTCGCGCCGGGGTTTTTCTCGAGAAAATCCGCATAATTGTCGTACACGCGGACGTCGAGGTCTTTCCAGTAATCCAGCCCCGCCCGAAGAAGCGACTTTTCGTCCAATTTAAATCCGAGCGGCTTGATGAGATGCAGCGTCGTGTCCGTCGCGACGCAGCTCCGCCCGATGTTGCCGGTATTCGACGGGATCTCCGGCTCGTGCAATACGATGTGCATATCCGTCCGTTCTTTCCGGATCAGGTCGATCGGAACGTCAGACGCCCTGCGCAAGAAGGCCGCTGACGATCGGGCCGATGATCATTGCCGCCACGATGAGCAGCACGACGACCGCAACGATGATCAGGATCACCTTTCCTCTTTTTCCCTTTTTCCCCTTCAAATTCATCATAATGGTTTTCCTCCGTGACCGGCTTTTGCCGGCGTTTTTCCTTTATTTTTTCACCTTCGGATTTCCGGTCGGGCATTCTTCCCTGAGGAAGCAATGTTCGCAATCCGGCTTTCTCGCCGTGCAGACCGTCCGTCCGAGGGTGATGATGTGCATGTTATACAGGATCCAATGGTCTTCCGGCAGGACTTCCATCAGGTCGTACTCCACCTTTTCGGGATCCGTGTTTTCCGTGAATCCGAGCTTGCCCGAGATCCGTTTGACGTGCGTGTCGACGACGACCGACGGTTTCCGGAACACGTTTCCGAGGATCACGTTCGCGGTCTTTCTTCCGACGCCGGGAAGCGTTAAGAGTTCCTCCATCGTCCCGGGCACTTTCCCGCCGAACTCATCCTTAAGCTTCGCCATACAGGCCTTGATATTCCGCGCCTTGTCGTGGTAAAACCCGACCGAATGGATCGCTTTCTCGAGGTCCTCGATCTTCGCGTCCGCCAATGCGTCCACGGTCGGAAACTGCCGGAACAGTTCCGGCGTCACCATGTTCACTCGGGCGTCGGTGCATTGCGCGGAAAGCATGACGGCGACCAACAGTTCGTGATCCGCCCCGTAGGTCAGATAGCAGCGGTCATCCGTGCCGTATTCCCGGTCGAGCAATGCAAGCACCCGGCCGACTCTCGCCTTGTTCGGTTTCATTGTGCCGTATCCTCTTCCGTCCGGAAATTCACGCCGATCGACAGATAGTTCGGCGAGGAGGATCCCGGCAGCGTCGCCGTTCCGAGCTGCAGCTCCGTCAGTTTTTCTCCGACCAGTTTCCGCCAGAACTCCGTCTTGTAATTGTACAGTTTTCCGTTCACTTCTTCGTTGTGTTCGAGCGTCTCCGCCGGTTCTCCGAATGTTTGTACGAGCTGCTCCCGCAATGCTTTCGCAAACGTGTCGAATTCTTCCGATTCGTTTGCCTTTTTCTCATAATTCAGGGAAACGAAGGCCACCAGATCCTTGCCCCGACAGCCGACGGCGGCCGCATCATTGACGCGGTCCAAAAGCGCAACCTTCAGTTCCGAGGCCGTATAGACGGTCTCTTCCTCCGTGTACCCTTCCATGTCCGTCACGGAAAAATCCGTGGCGCGCTGGAAAGCGGAGAAATCGTCCCCCCACCGGAATCCGGGATAATGATACCCTTCCGCTTCCGAGCAGAACTCTTCGACCTTCATCGGCTTCGGTTCCAGTCGCGCCGCTTTTTCCATCATGGCGAGTTCGATCATGGAACGGCACCCCGTCCCCGCGAGAAGCAGCATTCCGGCAATGACCGCAAGCCCCGCCTTCAGAATATGGCGTTTCTTTTCCGCTTTTCGTTTCATTTCGTCTCTGCCTTCTTACCTCGGACGCTCCGGGAAACCCACCTTTTTCTGCACTTTCCGGAGGGTCTTGATCGCGAGATGCTCCGCTCTTTCCGCATTCGTCTTGATGATGCCGTCGAGATACGCCTTGTCGGCCAGGAGTTCCGCCTGCTTTTTCTGGATCGGCGCCAGCGTGTCCGCGACAGCCTCGCCGACCGCCAGCTTGAACTCGCCGTATCCCCGGCCCGCAAACTCTTTTTCCACCTCCTCCGGCGTTTTTCCGGTGACTGCGGAATAGATCGTGATGAGGTTCCGGATCCCCGGCTGCGCCTCGGAATAGCGGACGCACGCTTCATTGTCCGTCACGGCGCGCTTGAATTTCCGAAGCACCGTGTCGCGGTCGTCGGTCAGATAGATCGACGCGTTCTCGTTTTCGTCGGACTTGCTCATCTTTTTCAGCGGATCCTGGAGCGACTGGATCTTCGCCCCCACTTTTCCGACGTAGGGTTCCGGGACCGTGAACACGTCGCCGTAGACGTTATTGAACCGGATGGCAATGTCCCGCGCGAGTTCCAGATGCTGCAGCTGATCCGATCCGACCGGCACGACGTCCGTCTGATAGAGCAGGATGTCCGCCGCCATCAGCACGGGATAGGTGAACAGGCCCGCGTTGATGTTGTCCGCATGTTTCGCGGACTTGTCCTTGAACTGCGTCATCCTCTGCAGCTCGCCCATGTACGTATAGCAATTCAGGATCCACGCAAGCTCCGCATGCGCGCTCACGTGCGACTGATAATAGATGATGTTCTTTTCCGGATCGAGACCGGCGGCAATGTACAGGCTGAGCAATGCCCTGGCCCGGCTCCGTAACTCCGCCGGGTCCTGCCGGACCGTGATCGAGTGCTCGTCCACGACCGAAAACAGACACGTATATTCATCCGACAGCGTGACCCAGTTCCGGAGCGCGCCGATATAATTGCCGATCGTCAACCGCCCCGTGGCCTGCATCCCGCTGAACAACATTTTCTCACCGTTTAACATTTTCCATCTCCTTTATCCCCTCTTGTTACGCTTCGCTCCGGTATGCAAGTCCTTTCGGGGACCGCTCGCGCTTAGATTCTCGCGTAGCGGTTCTAACCTCACGCTACGCCTTACGGCTTGCGTTCGCTAAGAACCGACGCTGCGTAAGTCCCCTGCAGGACTTCATACCCGTACGCTCCGCGTAACAAGTGTCTTTCTATATGACGATGCCTCTGTCACCGGAGAATCACTACTTCCGGCCGGCACCTGTATGTGAAGATCTCCTCAGCGGAAATCATCCACTTTAACTTTCTGTCTCAACCCAGAATCTTCGGCACTACGAAGATCAGAGCGAGGACCATGAGGTGCAGGGGGTAAAAGCAATAGCTGCCCCACTTCGTAAATCGCGTTTTCGGCCCCGGTTTTCCGTTGTACAGGGCAATGAACGGCACCGAACACAGTGCCCACAGCTCGAACCTGTTCTGGCTTACGAGGCAGAGGAGCAGGATCGCCGCCGTCACGACGGTCGCGCGGAAGATCCAGTGATCCTTGAGCCCCGGCCGGAATTCGTCGATCGGCAGGGTGAGCACCCCCATGACCGTGATCATGAACACGCCGCCCATGTTGTAGTCCGTGTGGAACCACTTCGCAAAGAACCCGAGTCCTGCTGCCGCTGCCGCCGAAAGAATGAGACCGAAAACCCGTTTCTTCCCGTGCCACCGGCTGACGACGATCAAAAGCGCGACCGACAGAAGGCCGAACAGCAGCGTAAAATCGACGTTCTGATGCGTCTTGCTGAAGAGGTACACCCAGTTATGCAGGGTCTCTCCGCTGAAGGAAAACAGCGCGCCCGTCTGCATCTTCGGCAGTTCCACGAACGTTTTGATTCCGAAGAGCGCCACATTGAACGGGATCTCCGAGATCAGGGCGAACGACCCGAGTCTCGCGGCGTACCGCCACTTGGATCTCGTATGGATCAGGCCCTGCACGATCAAGAAGCCGAAGATCGGAAACGCAAGCCGTCCGATGCCTCGGAGCAAAAGATACAGAGGCTGGGTCGCCTTCGTCCGGACCACCACCTTCGCCACGTCGAAAAAGCAGACGGCAAAATGATCGATGAGCATCGATCCGAAGGCAATGAGTTTCAGAACGAAAGTGCTCATGCTCAGCCCTCGACCGTCTCTTCCATTCCTTCCGACAGCGTATACACCTGCCGTTTCATTGCCATCTCGTCGGAGGCCAGATATTCGTCGTAGGTCGTCATCTTGTCCACGATCTTACCGTTGATGAACTCAATGATTCGGTTCGCCGTGGTTTCCACGAGCTGGTGATCGCGGCAGGCGAACAGGATGACGCCCGGGAACTTCATCATGCCCTGGTTCAGGGCCGTGATCGATTCCATGTCGAGGTGGTTCGTCGGCTCGTCAAAGATCAGCACGTTCGCGCCGGAGATCATCATTTTCGAGAGGATGCAGCGCACCCGCTCGCCGCCCGAAAGCACCTTGACTTTTTTCTCGCCGTCCTCACCCGCGAACAGCATCCGCCCCAGGAATCCGCGGACGTAGGTGATGTCCTTCACCGGCGAGTACTGCTGCAGCCAGTCGTAGATCCGGAGGTCGCTCGTGAACTCGTACGCATTGTCCTTCGGGAAATAGGCACGGCTCGTCGTGACGCCCCATTTATAGCTGCCTTCGTCCGGCTCCAGTTCGCCCATCAATATCTTGAAAAGCGTCGTCTTCGCGAGTTCATCCGCGCCGACGAACGCGACCTTGTCGTCGTGATTCAGCGTGAACGACACGTGATCCAGCACTTTCACGCCGTTCACGGTCTTCGTGAGGTCGTGGACTTCCAGGACGTCATTGCCGATCTCGCGGTCCGGACGGAAATCGATGTAGGGATATTTCCGGGAAGAGGGCTTGATCTCTTCCAGTTCGATCTTTTCCAGCGCCCGCTTCCGGCTCGTCGCCTGCTTCGATTTCGAGGCGTTCGCCGCGAATCTCGAAATGAATTCCTGCAATTCCTTGATCTTCTCTTCCTTCTTCCGGTTCGCTTCCTTCATCTGGCGGATCATGAGCTGCGAGGACTCGTACCAGAAGTCGTAGTTGCCGGAATAAAGCTGGATCTTCGCATAGTCCACGTCGGCGATCGCCGTGCAGACCTTGTTCAGGAAGTACCGGTCGTGCGAGACCACGATGACCGTGTTTTCGAAGTTGATGAGCCATTCCTCAAGCCAGCTGATCGCCGCGAGGTCGAGGTGGTTCGTCGGCTCGTCCATGAGCAGGATGTCCGGGTTTCCGAACAAAGCCCGCGCAAGGAGGACTTTCACTTTTTCCGGGCCGGTCAGGTTCCCGACGAGGTCGTAGTGCAATGCTTCCTCGATGCCGAGACCGTTTAACAGCGACGCTGCGTCGGCTTCCGCCTCCCAGCCGTTCATTTCCGCAAATTCCGTCTCAAGCAAGGCCGCCCGCTCGCCGTCCGCGTCGGTAAAATCGGCCTTCGCGTAGATCTCGTCCTTTAAACGCATGATCTCGAAAAGACGGGCATTGCCCTGCATGACGGCGTCGAGCACCGTCAGATCGTTGTATTTGTCGTGGTCCTGCTCCAGGACCGAAAGCCGCTGCCCCGGCGTGATGACGACGGAACCGTTCGTCGGCTCGAGCTGCCCGGAAAGGATCCGTAAGAACGTCGATTTCCCGGCGCCGTTCGCGCCGATGATGCCGTAGCAGTTCCCTTCCGTGAATTTGATGTTGACGTCTTCGAACAGGGCGCGCTTGCCGAGCCGAAGCGTGATGCCGTTGGCACTGATCATGCTTGATTCTCCTCTGTTTTGGCCTGCTGGCACGAGAACAGGATCGCCTGGCGTCCGGTTCTGCGCAGGAACTCCATCGCGGCCGCAAGCCGCGTTTCGTCAAAATTCGAGAACACGTCGTCGAGAATGAGCGGCAGCCGCTTCTCCGGATCGAGTTCCCAGAGTTTCGCGAGCCGGACGGCAATGAGCGTTTCGTGCATCGTTCCCGTCGAAAGCTGCGACAGAAGATGCCGTCCGCTTTCCTTTAATTCGACCGTGATCATCTCGTTCTTCACGTGAATGACGGCCGGCCGTTCCGGAAGGAGCGACCGGTAAAACTCGGTCGCAGCCGCGGAAAACTCATTGAAATCCTCATTTTCATTCAGGCGTCCAACCCGGTCGAACGTCGCGAGGGACAGGTCCATCGCGCGGAGATTCTTCCGGTATTCCCGGTCCTTCTCTTCCCGTGCGGCGAGGTCGCCGTCCTCTTTTTCGATCTCTTCCATCGTGCGGGCGGTCTCGGCTTCTTCCTTTCCGAGTTGCTCCACTTCCCCGCTTAACGTGCCGATCGCAGCCTTCCGTTCTTCTTCCTCAGGCACCTGATCGTCGTACTCATCCCGGTGGTCCAGATAATTCTGATACTTCTTTTCGGCTTTTTCGACCGCATCGTTCAGTTCATTCTGATCTTTCAGCCGCTTCTCTTCCGTCTTTTTCTTCACAGCCACCGAGATCGTCACGATGAGTCCGGCGAGGAACAGGACGATCCCGCCGCCGAGCAGCAGCATGGAAACGAGATAGTGAGGATGCGAGAAGTCTAGGATCCCGACCGCATAGCTCGTCATGTAGAACCACGCCGCGAGACCGGCCAGAATGCCCGCGACCATGAGTGCAACGCCCACTGCCCGGGAATTCTTGGCCGACTTTTTGATGCCGCGGATGTGCTCCGCCAGCCGTTCCTTTTCGGCGACCATTTCCTGACGGAGTCCTTCCTCCCTGGCCTCGTTCTGCTGCCGGACCCGGGCTTCGTCCTCCGTAAGGCGCTTCGTCATTTCGTCGAGCCGGCTCTTTGCCTCCGGCAATGCTTCTTCGAGTGCCTTCAGTTTTTCTCCGACTTCCGCCTTCCTGCGGTCCAAGAGCACTCTCTTTCCTTCCAGCGTGTCGTCGGTCTTTTCCTGACAGTCGTCGCGCTGCTTCTTCAGCTCCGCACGCGCATTGAAAAACCGGTTCCGGATGTCTTCCTCCCGCTTCGCCTCGCGGTGTTTTTCCTCGGTTTCCCGGTATTTTTCCACGTCTTCCCCAAAGGAATTCGCACCGATGAACCCGGTCGCCTCGTACGAGGCGCGGTCCATGCCGCCGACCAGTTTATTTAAGAACGCCTCCGGGTCTTCCTCATCGAGCCCGCTCGTGAGTTCCCGGACGAAAAGCCCTCTCTTCGCGCCGGACAGTTCCCGCCGGATCTCGTAAAAGCGCCCGTTTTCCAGCACTTTCATGCTGCCGCCAAAGATGCCTTCATAGGCTCTCGGAAAGAAGTGCAGATATTCTTCCTCGCCCTCATTGAGGCCGTACAGCATGGCCTTGATGAAGGAGGCAATGGTGGTCTTTCCGGTTTCATTGTTCCCGCTGATGATGTTCGTGCCGGGACGGAAAGAGATCTGCCGTTTCTTCAGTTTTCCGAAATGATCGATGTTCAGTTCAAGAATGATCATGTTCTTCCTCCGTCGCACCCTCTAACGCCGCCAGACCGTACCGGATCGCGAGGTCCCGCCCTTCGGACGGCTCCCGGTCCAGCATGTCGCGGAGGAACCGGCCGACCGCATCGTCGTTTCCGGATCCCGCGATCGCAGAGAAGGTGTCTTCGATCTTCGTCTCGTTTTCCACGGCCGAAACCGCAGGGATCGCCAGGAGCGTTTCCGCGCCTTCCGCCAGGGAATACGACGCGACTCCGCGGATCCGCACTTTATAGAGATTCTCCTGACCGTACGTCAGAATCTGTTTCCCGACCGCTTCCCGGACGGCTTCCAGGCTCTCGTCCGGCGTCACCTGAAGGTCCAAAAGAACGTATTCTCTCGACGCGCCTTCCTGCAGCCGCACCGACGGACCGATCACGTTCCGTCCCATCGCGCCGAACTCACCGACGAAGAAGCCGTGCCTCGTATAAGGCGCAAATCCTTCGGGCTCCAGACTGCCCGGGCAATACACCCGTTTCTCCGGAGTGCCTTCCTTCCTTTCGGATCCGCCCGCGCCGACGTAATGGAACGGCCAGTTCGCGACGTCCGGAAGGTCCATCGGCAACAGGAAGATCTGAATGCTTCCCTTCTTCCCCGGCACAAGTTCCCGGATCTCCGTCCGGTTCCATGTTTTTTCGGAATAACCGACGCCCTGGATCTCCACGGACAGTTTCGGAAGATACACCCGTTCAATGCTGTTTCCGGTAAACACCTTCACGGGATGCCGGAACTGATACCCCAGGATGAGGTCCGCCGCCTCGCCCTCGTTCGGGCCGAGCACGTAAAAGACGCGGGTCTTGTCCAGAATGCCGAGCGCATCGTCCAGATAGGACAGCATCTTCACGTCCGGGGCGCCCGCAAACAGGTTCCCGGTAATGAAGAGCAGGTCCGCGCCTTCCTTCCGGCAGGTCTCGAGGACTCTGCGGAAGTCATTGGCATGGTCTTCGGACGTCCGGATCCCCTGCCGGTTCTCGAACTCCGAAGCGAACAGATTGACTTGAGATACGTGAATGAACTTCATGAATGCTCCTGATCCCGTCCCTTTTCCCGGGACGCCTTCGTTTACAGATCGCAGTTATTGACGGTTCTCGGGAACGGCAGGACGTCACGGATGTTCCCCATGCCGGTCAAATACATGACGCAGCGCTCGAAGCCCAAGCCGAAGCCCGCATGCCGGACCGTGCCGTATTTCCTGAGGTCCATGTAGAAGTCGTAATCGCTTTCCTTCATGCCGAGCTCACGGATCCTGCCGAGCAGCTTGTCGTAGTCCTCTTCTCTCTGGGAACCGCCGATGATCTCGCCGATGCCGGGCACGAGGCAATCCATCGCCGCGACCGTCTTCCCGTCCTCGTTCAGTTTCATGTAAAACGCTTTGATCTCCTTCGGATAATCCGTCACGAAGACCGGACGCTTGAAGATCTCTTCCGTGAGATACCGCTCGTGCTCGGTCTGGAGATCGCAGCCCCAGCTGACTTTGTACTGGAACTTGTCGTTGTGCTTCTTCAGGATCTCCACGGCCTCGGTGTAGGTCACGCGGCCGAAATCGGAGTTCATGACGTGCTCCAGACGCTCAATGAGCCCCTTGTCCACGAACTGGTTGAAGAACGCCATCTCTTCCGGCGCGTTCTCCAGCACGTAGCGGATGATGAACTTGATCATGTCTTCGGCGAGCTGCATGTCGTCCTGCAGGTCCGCAAACGCGATCTCCGGCTCGATCATCCAGAACTCCGCCGCGTGTCTCGTCGTGTTCGAGTTCTCCGCGCGGAACGTCGGTCCGAAGGTGTAGATGTTCCGGAACGCGCAGGCGAAGGTCTCGCCGTTCAGCTGGCCGGACACCGTCAGGTTCGTCTGCTTATTGAAGAAGTCCTTCGAATAATCGACTTTTCCGTCTTCCGTCCGCGGAAGTTCGTCAAGCGGCAGCGTGGTCACCTGGAACATCTCGCCCGCGCCCTCGCAGTCCGCGCCGGTGATGATCGGCGTATGCACGTAGACGAAGTCGCGCTCCTGGAAGAACTTGTGGATCGCATAGGCAATGAGCGACCGCACGCGGAAGACCGCCTGGAACGTGTTCGTTCTCGGACGGAGATGCGTCAGAGTCCGGAGGAACTCCAGCGTGTGGCGCTTGTTCTGGATCGGATAATCCGACGGGCTCGCGCCCTCCACCGTCACTTCCGAAGCCTGCAGTTCAAACGGCTGCTTCGCTTCCGGCGTCGCGACCAGCATGCCGGTGACGATGACCGACGCTCCGACGCCGACCTTCGCGATCTCCTGGAAGTTCTTTAATTCTTCGTGATAAACCACCTGAAGCGGCTGGAAAAACGTTCCGTCATTGATGACGAGAAAGCCGAAACTCTTCGAATCCCGGTTCGAACGGACCCAGCCGCCGACCGTCACGGTCTTCCCGATGTAGGACTCCGTCTCTTTGAACAATGAACGAACGGTGATACATTCCATGATGATGCTCCTTCCGGCTGCGGAACGGCCTTGCGCCCGCGCCATATAACAATATAGTAAATCAGAATATATTTTACAGCAATTGCCCCGAAAAAACAAGTAGGGGATTTGACAATCCCGCCTTGACAGATTATAATAAATTTCGGCCCAGGGCCGCACCGGAGGTGCATTCATGCGCACGATCATTTTTCTGTTGTTTCTCTTGATTTATTTCATACTGAGCCCGATCATGTGGCTCATCATTCTCATTGCCCGGCTGTTCAGCCGGAAGGCGGGCGACCGCATTGCCTTCGTGCTCGTGAAGTTTGCCTGCCGCGTCGGCGCGTTCATCTCCGGGGCTGAGGTCACAGTGAAGGGGCTCGGGAACATCCCCGAGGACCGGCCCTGTGTCTTCGTCCTGAATCACCGCAGCATTTTCGACATCATCCTGACATACATATACCTGAAACAACCGACCGGTTTCATTGCCAAGAAGGAACTGGGCGGGATCCCGTTTTTCTCGACCTGGCTCAGCATCGCGAACACCCTGTTCCTGGACCGGAAAGACATCCGGAAAGGCTATGCGACGATGATGAAGGGCATCGAAAACGTCAAGCGCGGCGTGTCGATGGCGATCTTCCCGGAAGGCACCCGGAACAAGGACAAAGAGCATCCGTTCTCCCTGCAGGAGTTCCATGAGGCCTCCTTCAAACTGGCCACGAGACCGAACGTTCCGATCGTCCCGATCGCGATTTACAATACGGACAACTGTTTTGAAAACCACCGTCCCTGGATCCGCAAGACGAAGGTGAAGTTCACGTTCCTGGAGCCGATCGTGCCCGACGAACTCGCTCCGGAAGACCGGAAATTCATCGGCAAATACACGCGGGAAAAGATCCTGGAAGTCCTGAAATCCTATGAGGCTGAAAATGAGTGATTATTTAGTGCGCGGCACCGCGGCGGACGGAGAACTCCGCTTTTTCGGCGCCTATACGAAGGAGACCGCGGAATTCGCGAGAACGGCCCACGGGCTCTCTCCGATCGCCACGGCGGCGCTCGGGCGTCTCTTAAGCGCAGGCGCAATGATGGGCGCAATGATGAAGAACGAGCAGGACCTGCTCACGCTGAAAATCGACTGTGACGGCCCGATCGGCGGGCTTCTCGTCACGGCCGACGCCTTCGGGCACGTGAAGGGCTTCGTAAAGAATCCGAACGTCGTGCTGCCGTCCGTGAAACCGGGGAAACTGAACGTCGGCGGCGCCCTCGATCTCGGCGTGCTTTCCGTCATCCGGGACACGGGCTTAAAAGAGCCGTACGTCGGCGAAACGATCCTGCAGACCGGCGAGATCGCGGAGGATCTGACCTACTATTTCGCGGTCAGCGAACAGACGCCGTCCTCCGTCGCCCTCGGCGTGCTGATGCAAAAGGACGGCTCGGTGCAGACTTCCGGCGGCTTCATTTTCCAGGTCATGCCGAACGCCTCCGAAGAGACCGTCAATGCGCTCGAAAAACGCCTCTCTTCGTTCTCTTCCGTGACGGATGAACTCTCTTCCGGAAAAACGATTGAGACGCTGATTTCGGACCTTTTGGACGGTTTCTCGCCCGAGTTCAACGGCCGGATCCCGGTCAGTTTCGTCTGCAACTGTTCCCGGGAGAAAAGCGAGCGGATGCTGAAGAGTCTTCCGAAGAACGAGCTGCAGGAAATGATCGACGAAGGGAAAGACACGGAAGTGGTCTGTCACTTCTGCAACCGTCATTACGTGTTCTCCCCGGAGGAACTGAAGGCGCTCTCGGAAGGGTGATCCGGCTTCCGGAAGAATAAAAAAACTCAGGCAGTCGTTCGGGCTGCCTGAGTTTTTTTGAATCAATCCGCCGGTTCTGCCGGCTCTGCCTTTCTATATTTCCGTGGTCTATATATAAAGAGCTTTGATTGATCGGTCAGATCTTCGTGACGTTCACCGCCTGCGGACCTTTCGGACCTTCGACGACTTCGAATTCCACCGCCTGGCCCTCGTCGAGAGTCTTGTAGCCGTCCATATTCAGTCCGGAATAATGCACGAAAACTTCGCTTCCGTTTTCATCGGTGATGAAACCGTATCCTTTCTGATTATTGAACCACTTCACAGTACCCTTATTCATCTTCGAATTCCTCCAGAATGTTATTGGTGACCTTTGGTCAACACTAATATTATCACAACCTTGCTCGACTGTCAATCAAAAAGGCGCAACTTCGCCTTGACAGTATTTTGCCGTTTCGTTATACTGATACTAGATTTATTCGGTGAAAGAGCGCGGTTTTTTCCGGGTTCCCGGACGGCCCGCAGGAGTATTGAAATGAACGTTTCTTTTGGCTTTCTGAATAACGCAACGACCGGAGCCATCGCATCGGAAACTGCGGATCTGAAGGTTCCCGTGCTGAACCTCATTCTCGTGGGGGCGGCCCTCGTGCTGCTCATTGCCGCCGCGGTCGTCGGCATTCTCGTGCTCAGAAACCACGTCCGTTCGTGGCTCTATCCGTTCGGCGTCGGACTCGTTTTCCATCTGGTGCTCCGCTATACCTTGTTTAATTCCCGGTTCGGGCTGATGCCGTTTCTGTTCGGACTGATGTCCTCCAATATCCCGTTCCTGAAAGGACAGGACGTGCTGCTGAGCGAGATCCTGATCGTTCTCGAAATAGCATCGATCATTCTCGCCGTCATTCTCGGACTCGCCTACTGGAAAAAGGGCGCGCTCCGCGACCGGCGTCCGTTCACGGTGGGAGGCGCATTGGCGTTCGGCTTTTCCGCCTATATCGTCAGCGTCATTGCGAGCGGCTACCTGTCGCAGTTTTACGGAGTCCTCTCGAACGGAATGTTCATCAACTGGAACGGGTTTGACACCGTCCTGCAGAGTTTCTTGAGCCAGGCGCCCGCAGAGGAAGCCGATCAGATCCGGGAAAGCCTTCTTCTGCTCACGGGTTCCGATCCGACGGAATTCGTTCATTGCCTGCTCTGGTCCTTCGTGGTGATCCTGGAGAGCTTCGTTCCCGTCGCGATGTCCGTCATCCGATATGGCGTCATCAGCGAGCAGATGGGAAAGAAATGGAACTGGGTCGTCGTTGCACTGCCGGTGCTTATGGTCCTGCCTCCGGCGGTCCACACCCTGATGGACGGCTTCCCTGCCTTCCCGTTCATTTCCTTCGGTTACGCGCTCGTCATCGCGGCGCTCTCCGCCTTCCTCATCGTGTTCGTCTCGAACCGGTACATGGAAAAGGAATGGAGCGCGCTCAGCTATACCCGGAAGAAACAGAAGCGGGACGAAGAGAAAGAAAAGAATAAGATGCCGAAGATCCAGATGCCGAAAGACTGAGTTCTTCGATGAAAGACATGACGAAAGACAAGATCCTTCTGAAAACCGAACAGGCCTTGAACCGGGGCACGCTGTCCCGGCTCTACCGCTTGCTGCAGCGTTACGGCAATGCGGACACGATCCTGAACGACGCACTTTCCGAACTCGAGGATCATTGCATCTTCAGCCACGAGGGGCTGGCGCTGACGCCGAAGTATCTCTTCGATTTCTCGGAGCGGGAAAAGGCCATCATTCCGCTGGAATCCGCGCTCTGGGTCTTCCGCCTGCAGGACATGAAGTACTCGTTCAAGGAAGACCGTGACGTCATGCATTACAGCATGCGGATCTACACGATCACCGGCGATACGTTCATCTTAAAAGACCAGTCCAAGGCGGACCTCGACGCGATCGAGGACCTTCTCATTGAGCATTATCCGAACTTCTTCTACGGCTATTCCGAAGAGCACGACCGCATGGTGCATTACCTCCTCGCGGAAAACGAGAAGGAACTCACACAACTGAAAAAAGACAAAAAAAATAAAAAAGCCTGACCGCGAAGGTCAGGCTTTTTCGGTTATGCCCCCAAAAATATGTGCGGCTCGACGATCATCGGCGCGCCGTGTTCTCTGAGCCAGGCGTATACCGCCGTGCCTTTTTCGAGAGGCTCTCTGAATTCCCGGAGACTGTTTTTGAACGAATGGAACTCCTCCGCCTGCATGTAGTCGGGGCAGAACAATGCGAGATAAAAGCCGTGCGGCATCTCGCCCCGGTAGAGTTCCGAATGGATATTCATCGTGGCAATGCGGCGGCAGAATTCAATGACCTCGCCGATGCCGTGGAACGAGAACAGTGCCACCTGTTCTTTTTCGTTCTCTTCCGGCGCCGTAAATCCGAGCTCTTCCGTCTCTTCCGTGTCCTCGACGTCCGCCGCGTCCTCCTGGAAATGCGCGAAATGCGGGTCCAGTTCCTCGACGTTCTCGACCGCTGACAGGATCACCAGCAGTTCCCCGTCCTTGATCGGGATGGCTTCCACCATCACCGGAAGGTGATCTTCATTGAATTTATAGTTTTCCACCGCGCGTCCGATGACTTCATTGAACAAGGCGCGGATCTCTTTCGTTCCGTATTTCAGGTCCCCGGTCGTGAGTTTATGCTCTTCCAGATCCTGCAGCGTGATCACGCAGCGCACCTGATGTTCGTTAATTCTTTCCATCCGCATAAGACGTCACTCCCTTCCTGTTTATCGTACTTCCGATGGTCCCAGTATAGCACAGAACCGGCGGAGAATAAAGTGAATTCTCCGTGAACTTGATGGCTACTATAGCCGAAGATCCGCGTTTCGTCAAGGACTTTTTGCCATTTTCAAAAAAACCGTTACGATTTGTATATATTTTGCAGATTTCAGTTGCATTTTGTAATAGTTTTTTAATTTTGTTGAAAATTTTTTAATTTTTCCGGCCGGTTTCGCTTGTCATTTCCCCGCGACTCTGCTACGCTCGTTTCCAGAAAGCAGTCCGACAGGGACCGCCTTTCCCGAACGAAGCGGATCCGTCCCGGATAGGGAACCAGACTCATCAGCGCTTCAGGGAACGGTGAACTTCCGCCCTGATCGACAGGAACGATATTACACCATAGGAAAACGTCTCCTGAGGGGGCCGCGCCGGTCGCGGGAAGGAGGAAATGGAACTTCCCGGGAAATAAAAACGCCGTTTCTCCACGGCTTTTGGACAGGAAATTCTACGAAATCAAACTCTTTTGTGATCGCGGAAAGGAAGTGCGTGGGAAAAGGACGCGGGCGCGGAGGTGAAGAAACGGGCGAAAGTCTCGAGGTCTGCGGTGAGAGGTAAAAGGTTGAAATCACGCGAAAGGAGCAAACGGATACGCCGGCAGCGTCTGACCTTCTCTTTCATCGGGGTGCCATCCCCTCCGAAAAGCGCCGCTCGGGAAACCCTGCGGCGCTTTTTATCTCTGTCGCGCCGTTTCCGGCACATTCCATGTCTGAATCAATTCACGGCTCAGCCGTTTTTCACGACGGTCTCCACCGCCTCCCTGGAGATCCCGGACTCGATGGCCGCGCCGAGTTTTTGGAGTTTTTCTTTGAATTTTTCGTATCCGCGGAGTATGTAGTGCACGTCGCCGACGACCGACTCTCCGTCCGCCGCAAGCGCCGCGATGACGAGTGCCGCTCCTGCGCGAAGGTCCGGGGCCAGGGTTTTCGCGCCCTTTAAGGAACCGCCCTTAATGATCGCCACATTGCCCTCGACCGTAATCGTCGCGCCCATGCGCTTCAGCTCGTCCACGTACTTGAACCGGTTTTCGAAAATGGTTTCCGTGACCACGCTGGTGCCGTTCGCCAGGGACAAGACCACAGAGATCTGCGGCTGCATGTCCGTCGGAAAGCCCGGATACGGCAAGGTCTTGATGCGGGTCGGGTGCAATGATTCGCCCGCGGTCACGCGAACCGCGTCGTCATACGCCCGGATCCGGCATCCGATCTCTTCGAGTTTCGAAGAAATGCACTCCAAGTGCTTCGGAATGACGTTCCGCACCAGAATGTCGCCCTTCGTCGCCGCCGCAAGGGCCATAAACGTGCCGGCCTCGATCTGATCCGGGATCACGGTGTAATCCGACCCGTGCAGGCTCGTCACGCCTTCGATCCGGATCTTGTCAGTACCGGCGCCCTTGATACGGGCGCCCATACTGTTCAAAAAGTTCGCCACATCCACGACGTGGGGCTCTTTCGCCACGTTCTCCAGAACGGTCCTGCCGTTCGCAAACGTGGCGGCCATCATGACGTTAATGGTCGCGCCTACGGACACGCTGTCGAAGAAGACGTGCGCGCCGTTTAATTCCTTCGCTTCCACGAACACCATACTGTTTTCGATCTTCGTTCTCGCGCCCAGCGCTTCGAATCCCTTCAGATGCTGATCGATGGGTCTCGAACCGATGGTGCATCCGCCGGGCATTGCGACCTCGGCGTAATGATACTTCCCGAGCAGCGCGCCGAGCATGTAGTAACCGGCACGCATCTTGCGGATGTAATAATCATCCACAACGTAATTCCGGATCGATGAACCGTTCATGCGGACTTCATGTTCATTCAGCTGTTCCGCCGTGGCACCCGTGCCTTTGATCGCCGACAGCAACATTCTCACGTCGCTGACGTCCGGCAGATTGCGAACGAAAACGTCTTCATCGGACATGATCGAAGCGGCCAGGATTCCGAGCGCTGCATTTTTCGCGCCGGAGATCTCCACTTCGCCGATGAGCGGGCGTCCGCCTTTGATTGTAAACTGATCCTGATCCATCTTTCCCTCCGAAATTCTCGGTGCAAGGGGCATTATATCACAGGCAGATCAGAATGTAAAGAAAAATATTACAAAAATGTTTCAAATTTTTCGCAAATGTTTCTAAATCGCCTTATTTCCGCGGTGCAAACGTGTATTCAAGGCTGTCGGCATACCGGTAATACACCGTTTCGCCCTGCGCAAGCCCGGAAAGGATCTGAACGTTCGTCCCGGGAGCGCGTCCGTGGAGTAATTGTTCTTTTCAAATATTTTAACGATCGCCTTGGAAAGCGCTTTTTCGTCTTCGGCAAGTAAGATTCTCATCGCGTCCCTCTTACGTTTATGTTACCCTTTTCACCGGGAATTGTAAACCCCGTTCCTTAAACGTAGTTAAAAATGAAATTAACAAATCGTTTTGTGACAGTTCATAATTTGTTCATAATTGGGCGTTATAGTGGCTATGCAAGCAGAGCAAAAGTTTTTTCTCCTTCTGAAATGCAGTTTGCGTAATGTTTTTCATAATCCCCCCGGGCTCATCACCCGGGGGCTCCTCTTTTTTCAGCGCCTGAAAGTAACGGAAAACGGCGGGGATCACGTGATCTCCCGCCGTTTGACGTGTCCGGTCGTTCTGTCCGTATTATTCCGCTTTTTCGGATTCCGCTGCGTTCTCCTGATCTTCGGCATCCGCGGAATCATCTTCCGCTTCACCGGTTTCCGGTTCGGTTTCCTCTTCCGTCTCCGGCTCAGTTTCTTCGTCAGTCTCCTCTTCGGTCGCTTCTTCCGTCGTGGGCTCCGTGGACTCTTCCTCCTCCGTCGCCGTGCTTTCGATGTTCGCATAGTCCGGAAGCAGATAATCCGTCGCCTTGAACGCGTCATCCACGTTCGAGAACGTATTCCGGAACGTAAAGAACAATGCCACTCCGAGACCGATGATCGCTGCGATGAGGATCACGATGAACAGGACTTTTCCGAGTTTCTTCTGTCTCTTTTCCTTCGCGACCTCCGCCTTGCGGTTCTTCTTCGACTCTTTGTATGCATCAACTTTTTTCTGACTCATGATTTCTTACCTCTCGATTCCTCGTTCCTTCAAGTGAACATTTCGATATTAGCACAAAGATTTCATAAAATCAAGCAAATATCACGCCTCGTAGCCGTTGGGATTCTTTTTCTGCCAATTCCACGAATCCCGGCACATGTCTTCCAGCGTTTTCTCCGTTTTCCAGCCGAGTTCCTTCCACGCCTTCGACGGGTCGGAATAATTCGCGTCCACGTCTCCCGGGCGCCGCTCCCCGATCTCGTAGGGGATCCGGATCCCGTTCGCCTTCTCAAACGCATGGATCACGTCCAGTACGCTGTAGCCGACGCCCGTGCCGAGGTTGTACACCGCGAGCCCCACGTTTTCCCGGATCTTCTTCAATGCGCTGACGTGTCCTTTCGCAAGGTCCATGACGTGGATATAATCGCGGACGCCGGTGCCGTCGTGGGTATTGTAATCATTGCCGAACACGGACAGTTTCTTACGCTTTCCGACCGCGACCTGCGTGATGTAGGGCATCAGGTTATTCGGCACGCCCTTCGGGTCTTCGCCGATGAGGCCGCTCTCGTGGGCGCCGATCGGGTTAAAATACCGGAGAAGGACGACGTTCCATTCCGGATCGGCCTTCTGGATGTCGGTCAGGATCTGCTCCAGCATGGACTTCGTCCAGCCGTAGGGGTTCGTGCATTGCCCTTTCGGACAGTCCTCCGTGATCGGGATGACTTCCGGGTCTCCGTACACCGTGGCGGAGGAGGAAAAGATGATGTTCTTCACGCCGTGACGCCGCATGACGTCCAATAGCGTCAACGTCCCGCTGATATTGTTTTCATAATACTCCCACGGCTTCGCGACGCTCTCTCCGACGGCTTTCAGCCCGGCGAAATGAATGCACGCGTCAAAGGATTCGCGGGAAAACAGCTCTTCCAAAGCTTCCCGGTCCCGGATGTCCGCCTGCACGAATTCCGGTTTCGTTCCGGTGATGAGGGCCACTCTGTCCAATGCGGTCGCGCTGGAATTGGACAGGTTGTCCAATACGACCGCCTCATGGCCGGCCTGATGAAGCGCCACCAAAGTATGCGTTCCGATGTATCCTGCGCCGCCGGTTACCAGTATCCTCATTCTTTCTCCTCTGTTCCCTTTCCCCGCTGCCGCCGCTCACGCCGTCTGGCGCGGAGATTGTCCTGTTTGTCCAGAATCTTCTTCTCTTCTTCGGAATTGCAGTTCTTGATCGTCCGGATCGCGAAGTATCCTTCCTGGTTTTCCGTCATCCGGATCCGGATCCGCCCGCGCATCTTCCCGTGTTCGCGGCAGGTGCCGAGCGCGAAATAGCTGTGCCCGTCCGTGAACCAGTTCACCTCGCGGTGCAGTTTCCTGCCGCAGATCCTGCAGCGCAATTCCCTCACGCGGAGGTCGCGGATCACTTCCTCTTTCAGATTGAACTTCCGGGAGACGAACTTCGAGTACGTCTTGAAATGGAACGTCACTTCCTCGAAGCGGTTCTTCGGAAGGCGGTAATAATCCACGGAATAATAGGATTCATACTCGGCCCGGTCTAGTTTCTGGAAGATCTTCGCGGTGTAGGTCGCGTCGTCCAATGCATGGTGGAACGGCCGGTCCGCGGGGATCCCGTAATGCTCGACCACGGCCTCCAGCGGTCTTCTCGTCTTTCCTTCCCGCATTTCCAGGGCAAACAGCTTCTGGACGTCGAGGTATTTGAGCGGATACTTCCACGGTACCCGGATGTTATAATAAGACATGTTCCGTTCGAGCTGCGTCAGATCCGACCCGCCCCAAACGCAGAACACGTAATCTCTTCCGCACCACTTCAGGAATTTTTCAATGGCATCCTCAAAATAAATCCCCCGTTCATCCAGATCGCGGTCCGTCCATCCTGTCAGCTGCTTCGTTCTCCGGAGCAGAAACGGATACACCTGCGGCCGGATCAGTTCCTGAAACGAGTCCAGGATCTCCGCCTTCCGGTTCAACTTCACGGCGCCGATCTCAATGATTTCAAAGGGGATGTCGATTTCTTCGTCGGTTTTATACGCTGCCTGATTCCATTCGAGGTCCAAAACGATATAGTTCATAAATCACCAACTTTCCACAAATACAGTATATAACAAAGTATTTGTTTTCGCAATCATTTTTCACGGGAAAATCCGCCGGATGCCGGGGAAAAACCGATACAATTTCAAGACAAAAACTTTTCCTTTTTCGATACTTTTTTATCGTTTCTCGATATTTTTTATTGACAAACGATAAATGTTGTGCTATAGTCGGCATACACCGCCGGAGGCAGGAATTGCCCATTCAAAGACAGGCGTTCCGGCGGGGAAAAGCAAAAAGCGAAGGAAGACAGGTATCATGAACTGGAACAATTCAAAGAGCATTCTCCTTTCGGAGATCCTCCTCGGCGTATTCGCAGCCACACTTCTCCTGCTCGACGTCTTCATGAACCCGTTTCTGGACTGGTACATGAACCTGCGTCTCATGACGAGTCCGACGATCAAGGCCGGCATGATGGTGACCCTTTATGCGCTCAGCATCTTCGCCTGGCTCATTCTGGCGGAAATGTTCCTTCTGCTCCGGAACCTTAAGAAGGCGGAAGTGTTCACTTCGAAGAACGTGAAGATCCTGCGCATCGTCAGCATCTGTCTGCTCGTCATTGCGCTCATTTCGATCGCAGGCGGGTTCTTCTACCTGCCGTTCTTCATCGTCTCCGTCGCGGCGGCCTTTCTGACGCTCATCGTCCGCATCGTGAAAAACGCGTTCGCGGAAGCGGTGCGGATGAAGGAAGAACTGGATCTTACGATTTGAGGAGACGCTTATGGAAATCCGTGTAAAAATCGACCGTCTCCTCGCGGAACGCAAGATCCCTGCGGGCGTGCTCGCCGAGCGCGTCGGCATTACCCCTGCGAATCTCTCCGTTTTAAAGAACGACAAGGCGCGCGCCATCCGTTTTTCGACGCTGATGGCACTCTGCCACGAACTGCAATGCCAGCCCGGCGACCTTCTGGAGTTCATTGACGATCCGGAGCCGTCGGACGGACAGAAATAACAGAAATAAAGGAGGTCTTTTATGGAATCCTATCAGACGCCCGGCAATGACCCGGCTTTGCCCATTCAGGAAACACCGGCAGCCGCGCCGGAGACCGGAGACGCCCCCGCGCCGAAGCCGGCCCGGAAGAGTCTCTTCGACACCACCCTTGCAGAAAAGATCGTCGCCTGGCTTACGATCCCGCTCTGCTATTGTTATGTGACGGCCTATTATGAATTGCCGGAAGTCGCGGCGAAGATCTGGATCACGGTCTTCGTGCTCGGTTTTCTCGCGTTCGGGATCGCATTGCACCGGAAAGAACGCCGGAGAATCGAGAGTTTTCTCTGGATCGGCATTGAGCTCATCCTGCTTGCCGTCTACCTCTTCGGACCGCTCCCCTTCCCTTGGTGGGCAGAGCCGTATACGGCCTCAAGCCGCGTCTGGGAAGACTGGCATCTCGTGCTCTTCCTGCATCTTTTCGCCGTGTACTGGCTGCTTTCAAGAAGCAACCGCCTGGCCGAAGGCGAAACGAGCCACATGTTCGTCTGGGACGGCATCACGGGGTTCTTCGTCCTGCCGTTCAAGAACATTTATCTGCTGATCACGACCGTCATCAGCACGTTTAAGCGAAACAAGAAGAAAGATAAAAAGAGAGTCGGGCTGGCCATTCTGTTTTCGCTCATCGCCGTTTCGATCGGCCTTGTCCTGCTCATTACCGCATTGCGGCTGCTCGGACAAGCCGACCGGAACTTTGCCGACGTCCTCACAAAAATCGATGAATTCCTGCGCTTCCGGCTTGACTGGGCGGTCGTCTGGCGGCTCTTCCTGGCTGTGCACGTCGGCACGTACGTCTACGGCATGCTCGGCGGCTCGTTCCGGGAAGAGAAAGAGCGGTTCGTGCACCGCGGCGACCTCGTCAAGCGCTTCGTGGAAAAACTCCGCGCCATCCCGGACGGCGTCTGGATCGGCATCGTTGCGGTCTTCACGGTCTTCTACGTCATTTTCTTCGCAGTCCAGGGTTCCTACCTGTTCGGCGCATTTGCAGGAACGCTGCCGGAAGGCTTCTCCTACTCCACCTATGCGAGGGAGGGTTTCTTTGAACTCTGCCGCGTGGTGCTCGTAAACTTCGCGCTCTTGTGGCTTACGTTCCGCACCTGCCGCAAAAAGAGCACCGCCCTGAAAATTGCAGGTACGGTGCTCGTGCTTGAGACCATTCTCTTTGACGCAGTGGCTTTCGCCAAGCTCTTCATGTACATTCACGAATATGCCTTCACGCCGCTTCGCTTGCAAAGCGCATGGCTCGTGACGGTCCTTGGTGCCGCCTGCATCTGCATCCTCATTTCCATTCTGACACGGAAAAAGACGGCAAAACTCTGGTTCATCTTCAGTACGGTGACCTTACTGATCACCGCAGTGATTTAATGTCTTATTCTGCCAGAAGCCCCATAATCTTGTTCGTTCTCGTGACGAACTTCGTCATCGCCTCCGGGTCCAGCGGTCCTTGCTGGATCCGGGCGAGGTCGTAGAGTTCCTCGCAGACCGTTGCAACGTTCTCCCCTTCGCTGTGTGAAAGAAGATACTGCACGAGCTTGTGGTTCACGTTCAGCACCAGCGTCTCTTCGCCCTTGCCGAGTTCGCTGTCCTTCATGCCGTACTGCCGCATCATGTCCTGCATCCTGAGCGATTCCTCATTGACGAGGATCATCGAGGAGATCTCCTTGTTCTTCAACTTCTCGACCCGGATCTTCACGCTGTCCTTCTTCAGGATCTTCTTGAACAGTCCGGTCAGCGTCTCGGTGTCGGCCTTCAGCTCCTCTTCCAGCTTCTTCGTGGATTTCGCCATGAAAGCATCTTCCATCGCCGCGTCGATCCGCTTGAAATGGATGCCTTCGTTCTTTGCTTCCAGCTGCTGGATGAACGGACGGTCGATCTCATCCGGCAATACCACGGCCGCCATCTTCATCTTCTTGAAGTGGTTTACGTACTGGCTCTGCTGCACCGGGTCGGTCACGTAATAGACGGTCTTTTCCTTCTTCTCTTCTTCCTTGCCTTCCTCCGGAACGACCTCGCCGTCGACCTTTTCGATCCGGTCCTTCGCTTCGTCTTCCTTCTTCTCGGCCTCTTCGCCCTCTTCCGGCTCGTCGTCGATCGGCTTCACCGCGAGGCACTCCGGCAACACCATGTACTTGTCGTCAATGCCCTTGAAGAGGATGTAATCGGTCATCTTCTTGCAGAACTTTTCGTCGCGGAGGCATCCGTATTTCACGAACGGGCTGATCGACTCCCAGTTCTTTTCGTAAAACTCGCGGTCCACCTTGCAGAGCCCGGACAGTTTGTCCGCGATCTTCTTCGAAATGTACTCCTGGATCTTCGTCACGAAGCCGTCGTTCTGCAGCGCGCTTCTCGACACGTTGAGCGGCAGGTCGGGGCAGTCGATGACGCCCTTCAAGAGCATCATGTACTCCGGAATGACTTCCTTGATGTTGTCTGCGACGAACACCTGGTTGTTGAACAGCTTGATCGTGCCTTCGAGCGACTCGTATCCGAGATTGATCTTCGGGAAATACAGAATGCCCTTCAGGTTAAACGGGTAATCCATGTTCAGATGGATCCAGAACAGCGGCTCGCGGTACTCCTTGAACACTTTTCTGTAGAACTCTTTGTAGTCCTCGTCCTTGCACTCGTTCGGATGCTTTGCAAACAGCGGCGTCGTGTCATTGACCGGCGTCTCCTTCTTCGGTTCCTCGCCTTCCTTCGGCGGCTCTTCCTTCGCATCCGCGTTCTTCAGATAGATTTCATAGGGCATGAACGCGCAATACTTGTCCAGCACGTTCCGGATGCGGTATTCGTTGGCGAACTCGTGGCAATCGTCCGCCATGTAGAGTGTGATCTTCGTGCCGACCTCGGTGCGGTCGCCTTCGCTCATTTCGAATTCCACGCCGCCTTCCGACTCCCAATGCACCGGCTTCGCGCCCGGCATGCAGGACAACGTGTCGATCGTCACCTTCTCCGCGACCATGAAGACCGAATAAAAGCCGAGGCCGAAGTGACCGATGATCTGGTCCTCGTCTGCCTTGCCCTTGTACTTCTCCATGAAATCCGTCGCGCCTGAAAAAGCGATCTCATTGATGTACTTTTCCACTTCCTCGGCGGTCATGCCGATGCCGTTGTCGATGACTTCCAGCGTTTTTTTCTCGGAGCTTGTGTTCACGCGGATCTCCGGCTTGAAATCTTCCGGCAATTCCGTCTCGCCGACGAGAGAAAGTTTCTTACGCTTCGTGATGGCGTCGGACGCATTCGACACCAACTCGCGAAGGAAGATGTCGTGGTCCGAATACAACCACTTTTTAATGATCGGGAAAATATTCTCGCTGTTGATGGATAAATTACCCTTTTTGTTCATGTTTCTGTACGACCTTTCGTATATATTCCGGGTGCTTTTCCGTGTTTCAGACAAAACAATGCACCCCTTTTGCTTCCGGGGTGCATTGTATCACTTTTTGTTAGCACTGTCAAGTCGAGAGTGCTAAAAATCGATGATCGGGAGGATGATTTCGTGCGGCAGCGTGGTGGATTCCTGCGGTTCCGTCTGCGGAGGCGCTGCGGAGGTTCCCGGTGCGTTCGTCCCTTCCTTGGAACCGGACTCCGTCGAGGACTTTGCGGATTCACCCGATTCCGTCTCCTCGTCCGTTCCCGAAGCGCTGCTGTCCTCCGTCTCTTCTTCGGAGCCGGATTCTTCCGCGGATTCGTCTTCTGTGTCCGATTCCTCCGAAGTCGCTTCCTCGGTTCCCTCGTCTTCCGATGTTTCCGTGTCTTCCGTTTCAGACGCCGTCACTTCGGTGCTTTGCCCTTCGCTTTCCGCAAGTTTCGTGTCGTCATCCGTTCCCCGGCAGCCGGCGAAAACCACCGCAAACGCAAGCGCTGCGGCCAGAACGGCACAGATCTTTTTCCTCACAAATCTCATGTGTTCCCGATCCTTCCGAACAATGTTCTTCTTATCCGAGATACGGTGAATCCCAAAGGTTCAGGGACTGTCCAAGGCCCATCTTCAGCGCGTTCTGATACATTTCATACGACCAGCCGAGGTCCCAGATGACCATGCCGCCGGCAATGAACAGGATCCGCTCGTCGTCGCTCACGCGGCCGGGGCGGGTGCCCAGGATCACGTCGCCGAGACCGGTCTGATCTAAGAGCGCCGGAAGTTTGTTTTCATAAACCATCCGGTAGATCTGCACGCCGATGCCGTTGATGAAGCGCTTGTCTTCCGGCAGGAGCAGATGCTCGTCGTAATAGACGTCGTGCATCTTCGGGTTGTCCCAGATGATCTTCGCAGACGAATAATAGGATTCCTCCACGTTGCAGCGTCCGGTGAACATAAGCAGCGAGCCGGCCTTCAGCCATTCGTCCTTCAGATTCACAGGCTTTACGGAAGAGGCCGCGACGGAGATGATGTCCGCCGGACGGACCGCATCTTCGAGCGAAGAGGCCGCGCGCGCCTTGAGACCGTACTTTTCGGTCACGGACTTCGCGAAATCCCACGCCTTCTCTTCAATGATATCGTAAATCAGGACTTCTTTCAGATCTTTCGCTTCCACACGGATCGCGTCGAAGCAGGCGCGGCTCACAGGACCCGCACCGATGCAGGCGCAGACTTCCGCGCCTTTTCTGGCCAGATGTCTCGTTCCGACGCCGGGCACACAGCCGGTCCGGACGGAGCTGACGAGGTTGCCGGACATCAGAGCCACGGGTTCGCCGGTCTCTGCATTGTTCAGCATGATCATCAGCACGGAACGCGGCAGGCCGATCTGGGGGTTCGTGATGTTCGAGCCGTACCATTTCATGCCGGCAATGTGGAACCGTCCGCCGAGGTAGCCGGGCATTGCCAGGAATCTGCGGTCCGGAGCGTTTCTCGGCATATCCGGGATGTCGCTCTCGTCCGGGAACGTAACGGCAATGCCGTGCGAATTGTACTTCGCGCCGCCCATCCGGTAATCGCTCTTGCTTAAAAGCCCGAAAATCTCTTCCTCCACGTCAATGCAGCGCGCATAATCCAGCACGCCTGCCTTGATCATGTCCTGCTCGTTCAGATACAAAAAGTCCGTTCTTTTTCCCATGGATCTCCTCCTGATGCCGACGTAAGAGGCCCGCTCCTAGCAGAATACCTTCATCGTTTTCATGTAAAATTTACGGGCAATGCCCTTTTGTTATTATGTACTTTTTTGACTTGAAAGTCAAGCGGATTACACCCGGCCGTCATTCCCCGGTGATCCACATGGCCGGCCGCACACAGAGGTCCGTACCATCCAAATACACCTGTCCGCCGCCGCTCACGTTTCCGCTGTGGTCGACATAGCTGACGTACAGATCTTTATACATCCCGGGTGAACGGAGCCACCAGCTGCAGAGGTAGTCGTGGCCGGAATACCACGCTTTCTTCGTGTGCGAGAACACGTTGCTCGAAGCGATCACGGTCTTCGTCGGCGCGCAAATGGCATCGGCTTTGTCCTGGAAATAAAGTGCCTTTTCCTGCACGTTCAGCAGGAAGACCTTGTCTTCGGTATCATTGCCGGGGCGGGAGTTCGGGTAGTCCGGATTCTTTTCGGCAATGACCGTCGTCTGCCGGATCTTCGCCTTTTCCTCCTCCGAAAACGCCTTGTTCAGGAACTCGCCGTTTAAGAACGCTCGGACCGCACTCGTTTCCCACGTGACCGCGCTTAAGGAGCTGTGGAACTGCATGTGCTCGACGGCGTACAGCGTGATCACCAAGAGCGATCCGCCGTCCTTCGCGAGAACAAGCCACTCCAGCGGTTCATTGCCGTCGGAAGCGTTCGCGTTCTGCTCGTACGAACCGAACACGACGACGTCGCCGGCCTTGGCATCTTTCAACGAAACGACGGTGTAAGGCAACGGTTCGTCCGCCTTCGCGGATTCTTCGGAAGGTTCCGTTTCGGAAGGGGCCGCTTCGGAAGGGGCCGCTTCGGAAGGGGCCGCTTCCGAAGGAACCGTCGCTTCGGTCGGAATGTTCCACGCGTTCTCCGCATTTTCTCCGTTTCCGCACGCTGAGAGCGAAAACACAAGAACAGCGGCAAGAACGAAGGATAAAAGTTTCACTGCAGGTTTCACGTTCGGTCTCCTTTCCTGTCGGCTATTTCGTAAAATCATATTCCTCGACGACCGCCGTCCCGGCGCCGGTCGTAAGCTACAATACGTAATGGTAGTCGCCGAGTACCAGATCGTGTCTTT